>Ga0306909_100019_pt1 | contig 72068 bp, 80 predicted proteins | sample AntRauMFilla2697_FD_190439 | JGI IMG/M metagenome (GOLD analysis project Ga0306909, IMG submission 190439) | Saline lake microbial communities from Rauer Islands, Antarctica - Metagenome Filla 2 #697 (v2) (version 2) | ecosystem: Environmental > Aquatic > Non-marine Saline and Alkaline > Saline ... | reverse complement strand
TTACAGATTGCCTCGCAGCATCACATCACAGGGTGGCCGGATGCTCCGGAATCAGTGGCCGGATAAAATCGGAATGGGTGGCCGGATACTTTCGGAATCACTGGCCGGATGACCCCGGAATACGCAAGAAAGCCCTCGCGCGCGATTTGGGTGCCTGCGACGGACACGTCGATAGAGCAATATTTTGCAGCCTTTGTCGCAATCGGCACGATATTTTCGTGGGTCTTGGCGGCGATCAGAATGGTCACCCCCGTGATCCCATCCGGGCCACGTCTCCCAATAATCGGTTCTTTGCCACAAAACGCATCGGGGGCCGCGTCGAGAACGTATGATGCATCTGTACCCGCTTGCTGCGCAATAATTCTAACCGTGCGTCCGGCCAACGAGAAGAACCCCATGCCCGCAGCGTCCTCGAAGGCACATGTGTCATGATCCCAACCGCTTTCGCCAAGACTGAACAGCGTGTCGGGGGACGCAATACCGGGGCCGTTGTCCACGATGCGGATGACATCGCCCATCTCCGGGTCGGTATATTGATCAAAGGCGACTTGGGTCGCGCCAGCGCGCCGCGCGTTCTGCAGCAGCTCATGTGTGATATCATCGAGGCTGGCATTGAAGAGACGCGAGAGTTTTGTGATCGCCGCGTCAGCAACCTTTGCGTGGATGTCGAATGTGCTGTCTGGCTGTGTTGGTAAGGTCATGGTGTCATGCTCCTGAAATTTAAGGGGATGCAATGCAAAACGGACCGCGCAATATCTTGGAGGTCCCTTTGCGATCTACTTTTTGAGCGTCAGTATTCTGAGGGGAGAAGGATCGTCAGCACCCGCCGGGTAAAACGCAGCTCGGTCGGATCGGATGATCCATATTCATAGTTTTCGTCATAGAGATCGATTTTGAACCAGACGGTTTGACCGTCGATCTCCATTACACCCATTTCGTGCCATGCATGGGGATCACAGTCAGTATTGAAGTCATCATAGGTCACGATCGCTTCAAAAAGTGCGTTGCGAAACGCGTCGGGCTGGCCGGAGACGCCCGCCGTCATGAGAATTTGGCCAGTGGGGATGTCACCTGGGACGGCGATACCAAAGGCTGCCTTGCGAAACTTGTCGTTTTGATCGGCAATAATTGTGGCTGTTTGTGCGGTTGAAAGGTCCGGTGTTGCGGCGATTGCGATGTCTTCGGTCTGCATGTGAACTACTCCAAGCCGGGCAGGGAGGGTGTCCATCCCTTGTTGACCCGGCAGAGGGAAAGGACCGCCCACGACCATTAAATCGGCCATTGGCGATCCATCAGATTATTGAAGCGGCGTTTTATGCGACGTCTTTGAGGTAATTGGGTACGTCGTCGTCCCCAGGGGCATCTGCCGATGTTATGTTGGCTTCATGCACTTCTTCGCCGTCGCCGAACGTCATACCATCGGGCAGCCACCGCGACGTTGTTGCGGCGATATCTGCGCTTAAGCCCGCAGTTTCGACAGGGTTGGTGGAAAAGGCTTGCTCCATCGATTTCGCCAAGTCTGTTTTGCGGAACCCAGAACGCTCATCAGACCAGGCCTCGCCGACCAGCGCGGTTGCCGTCTCGAGCGCGTGGTCTTTCTTGACCCGTCCCCAGTAGCTTGCCGCGTCCGGGCGCCAGCAGGCGGCAACATCTATATTGAGACGTACGCCAATGGTTTCTGTCACCGCATTTATGCTGTGATCATTGCTGAGCTGTTGTTTCAGCCCATAAGCCGTGCACCATGCAAAAATCGCCTGTTTGTCCTCATCTGGCAGTTGGCTCAACTGAATGAAGTCTTGCGGTGCGTCCGCTTGGGACCAATCGAGGTTCAGCCCTTCGCGCAAGGTCTCCAGCATCCGCGCAGCGATGGTTTCGGCAAGCCGGTCTTGCGAGCCTGCTGTCGTCGCGGGACGCAAGGAATGGTCCAGAGGCGACTTGTAGCTGGCGTGCCCGATCGCATTGCGTGCCATGGAATAGAGCATCACGTCATAGGCCGTCGCATAGTCTGCGGCGAGATGCGCTTGCAGAATCTGGTGCCGCGTCGCGCGCAGATCATCGGCCAAGGCTTGCGGGATTCCTTGGGCTTTACGGGCCGCGGTTGTCGCATCGACAGGAACGGACGACTGACGCATCGACTGCGGCAACTCGATAGATGGACCTTCCTCGACGGCGACCTCAATGTCACCGTCGCTATCGGCAGATCCCGTTGCTTCCACCGATTTGGGAATGTCCTCGGGACGCACCAGACCTTCGTGGTAGCTTACGTCGCCAGCATGTGAGATGGACACGACGCAGCCCGCGATCTTGTGATCCTCGTCAGAGAAAGCGACATTTGCGGCTTGCAGATCTTCTATCTCGCGCATGCGTTTCCAGATTTGGTCTTCTTCCTCCTGAAGCGCCTCCATCCACGTGTCCTCATCGTAATCAGCTTCCATCTCGTCTTTGCGGGTTTGCAGTTTTGCCAGTTCTGCCTCGAGGTCCGGGTCGGGATCCAATTGACTGGGATAGACGCGACCGAAGGGGCGAAAGCTGTCGTAATCGGTCTCCAACTGTGCATCCGCCCACTTCCAGGTCTTTGCGGCCTCATCCGCCAAAGCCTGCAACTTGTCTTGGGCAAGCTGTTCGAGAAGATCTGGATCTTTGAGATGTGTGTTCTCACGTTCCGAGAACAGGTCTTCGATGATTTCACCACCTGCGGCTTTGTAGGCCTCAACGCCAACGAACTTTGCCAGTTTGGATGCGCCTGAATAGGACTTTTCAGTCAAACGACTGCGGATGGCAAAGGGCTGGATGTTGTATCCGTCTTTGAGCGCATCCCAGACATCGATCTGGCGCGCATGATCGTCGGTCAACGTGAAGGCCATGACGCATTCAAGTGACATTTGCCCTTCCCGAAAAGCGCCCATGAGATCGGGGGACACGCTGGCGAGCTTGAGACGACGACGTACCAGATCAGTCGTGATGCCAAACTGGGCCGCGATCTGATCCTCCGTCCGCCCATTGTTGCGCATGGCAGCAAAGGCCTCGAACTGGTCGGCTGCGTGCATGGCGGCGCGGATCATGTTTTCGGCTGTCGACGTGTCCTCTGCTTGATCTTGATCTTCGATGTGGCAAGTGACGAGGTGACCCGCTTTAATATGCCCATCCTCTTTGAGTTTCTGAAGTGCTGCCAGACGCCGGCCACCGGCATGAACGTGAAATTTTGCACCAACTTTGTGGACGAGGAGGTTTTGCTTCAGTCCCTTGTGCTGAATGCTCGCATAGAGTTCTGCGTCGGCGTCTGCGCTTGCAGGTGTTTTGCGCACATTCTTTGGGCTGAGCACGAGCCTCGAGAGTGGGATGGCCTCAAACACTGCCGGCTGCGGACCAGGTCTTGCGGTCTCCACCTTTGCTTTTGTCTTGGTCATAATTTCGGTTCCTTCTTTGCACCGGACCCCGGAAGAGCCTCTCTCTCCCTTTCAAGCCCGGCAACCCGGGCTTTCCCTCCTCTTACTCTATGCCCAGGCGGCGTCCCCATCCAAAATTCGGACGCTCATTCCTTGTCGGCAAGACGTAAGGATTTTCAACGCTAGTCCACCTACGAACTCATGACGTTGCAGCAACATCGTGCAGGTAAGACGGTCCGAAGGTGGTTGCAGGGCGAGCTGAGGACCGGAAGGGCGGCCTTGAAGTAGGCGCAGTTCGTCACATATGTTCACTTTTTGTTCTTTTCGCGTAAGGTTTGTTATGTAATAATTTGGATATGGCAAAAATCGCCGAGTCATACTTATGTTAAGTTATTGTTCAAACCAATGGATATGTGTGAAATTCGTGATGCTTGCCAATTCACTTAGCAGTTTTTCCGTACTGTAAACTACTCGACCGCCGAACCAACGAATTCAGCGACGAGTTTCAAACGGATACGGTCCTTTGTTGCAATCAGATAGGTTTTTTGTTCCGCAGACATTTCGCGAACAGCGACCTCGGCAAAGTTATCCTTTATCAAGCTGCTATTGCGCAGAAAAATAGCCACGCCAATCCCCTGCAAAACAGCTTCACACATCAAAGGAAATGTAGTCATCGATATAGAACGTTTCAACTCAATATCGTGCTGGCGACACGCTTGCTCTAGAATACGCCGTGTCAATGACCCTTTTTCCGGTAAGATCAAAGTTTCGCCTTCCAGATCTTTCAAGGAGACCTCAGATCGCTGTGCGAAAGGATGCTCCTGGCGGCAATAGAGTACATAGTGTGACGTCTCAATAAGGATGCGCTCCCACATGTCATGTTTAGGCGCATCGGTGATCAACCCGACATCCGCCAGCCTATCGCGGATCATCGATGTCGCAGTTGTCCAGTCATACAGGCCGAAATCCACACGAATGTCGGGAAAACGGTGTCTGAAACGGGCAATGATCCGCAATGCAGGCTGCGGCGCGTTGCCAATGACCTTGAGCCTGCCCTCCTTCATCGCGTTGAAACCTTCAAGCCGCTCGGAGACTTCAGCGTCAAGAGCGACCATGCGATCTGCAAGATCATAGAAATCCTGCCCAGCAGGTGTCAGCTCGACCCCATCGCGGCCGCGTACAAGGAGCAAGGTGCCAACGCTTTTTTCCAACTTGGCAATGTGCTGGGTAATGGTGGATTGGGTGACGCCCAAGCGTGTGGCCGCAGCGGAAAAGCTCCCCTCCCGCACGACATAGGCAAATGCTTCGAACTGATGATGGTTGGGGCGCATTTTGGTCCTTTCGCGACATCCATAGGGCCCATCGGTTTCACTAATATGACGTCACAAAAGTTAAGTGAACGCTGCCTAAGGATTGTCTGTGTCAAGGGGGAATCACATGGCTGATTTGTCGATTACATCGATTACCAAGCGCTTTGCCGACACGCCCGTGCTGAAAGGTGTGACGCTTGAGGTACCTGATGGGGAATTTGTCTCTTTGGTGGGGCCATCGGGCTGTGGCAAATCCACACTGCTCAGGATCATCGCCGGTCTGGAGGCACCGACCAGCGGGTGCGTCGCAATCGGGGGCGAGGACGTCACTGACATCCGCGCAGCAGATCGCAACCTGTCGATGGTGTTCCAATCCTATGCGCTTTACCCGCATCTGACTGTAGCGGAAAACATTGCCGTGCCGTTGCGCATGCGCGAAATGAGTGGGCTGCAACGGTTGCCCTTCTTGGGACGCGTTATGCCGGGTACACGCGATCAAAGGCTGCACATTTCCCAAGCTGTGCATCAAGCTGCGGAAATGCTGGAGATTGCCATGCTTTTGGACCGTAAACCGGGTCAGCTTTCTGGCGGACAGCGTCAGCGTGTGGCTTTGGGGCGTGCTCTTGTGCGAGAACCGGCTGCGTTCCTGCTTGATGAGCCTTTGTCGAACCTCGATGCCAAGCTACGGGTCCAAACACGGGCCGAAATTGCAGAATTGCACCGCAGGCTCGGGGCGACATTCATCTATGTTACCCATGACCAGGTCGAGGCGATGACCATGTCCGATCGTATTGCTGTGATGATGGATGGCGAGATCCTGCAATGTGCTGCCCCTGAGATTGTCTATGAAGATCCCAATGATATCAGGGTCGCAGAATTCATCGGTTCCCCGAAGATCAACATCCTGCCCGTCGAACGCGTTGGGGCTGAGTTGCAGCTTTTTGGCCGGAGTTTGGATTGGCCCGTACCGAACGAGGGTCCGCAGTTCATGCAGATCGGGGTACGCCCGGAAGCGTTGCGCTTGACCCAGACCGAGCACATGTTGACTGGCACAGTTGCGCATTTTGAAAACCTCGGCTCCGAAGTTTTTGCCCAAATTGCGCTGGACGAACATGCAGCGCGTGTGACCTTGCGTGCAACTCCTGCGGAACGGCAAATGCTGGGATTGGGCACACAGGTGGGGCTGCTCTTTGATTCAGCGGCGGCTTTGGTTTTTGGTGCGGATGGCAAGCGTTTGCGAAAAGTCGAGGCATCGGCACATCTGATCAGCGAGGTTGCTTGAGATGGCTGTTCTTGATGCGAATGCATCGGAGCCAGTGTCCAAAGGCGTGCAAAGCCAAGCGCGCACCGCTTGGACGCTCACCGCCCCTGCCCTGGCTTTGATGTTTCTTATCCTGCTGGTGCCCATTTGCGTGGCTGGCGTGTTGTCCTTTACCAACTATTCGCTGGGCAACGCCGGTTTTGACTGGGTTGGAACAGAAAACTACGAGCGGCTTCTTACCCGCGCCACCTATGCAAAGATGTTCGTGGCGACCTTCACTTATGTCGTGACGGTTGTGCCGATCTCACTGGGCCTGGGGCTGGGTGCGGCGATGTTGGTGCATTCGCTTGGCCGGGTGGGAGACATCTATAAGACGATCTACTTCCTGCCCGTGATGGCAACGCTTCTGGCCATGGCAATTGCGTGGGAATTCATGCTGCATCCCACCATCGGCATGGTGAACCGCACGCTAGAGATGGCCTGCGACAGCTGGTTTGAGGTGATCCCTTTCTTTGCCAATGGATGTGCTGACAGGTTCCCGCTTTGGTTAGGCGACAAGGACTACGCCATCTGGGTCGTGTGTTTCATCGGCATCTGGCAGGGCTTTGGCTTTAACATGGTACTGTATTTGGCGGGACTCACTTCGGTGCACCGCGAATTGTATCATGCCGCAGAAATGGACGGAGCGCGGTCCGCATGGGAGCGTTTCCGGCTAGTCACATGGCCTGCCCTTGGGCCGACGACCGTCTTCGTGGTAACGATCTCTTGCATCCGCGCCTTTCAGGCCTTTGACACGATCGAGGCGTTCTGGCCGCAGGGCGGTGGCCCGAATAAATCCGCCTACGTCATGATGTTCGCGATCTTCGAAAAAGGCATTCAACAAAACCTGATCGGTATCGGTTCTGCGATCACCATGCTGTTTTTGATATTCGTGATGGTCTTAACCCTGATCCAGCGCTGGCTGGTCGAACGCAAGGTGCATTACTGATGACACGCGACTGGTGGAAACATTTGGTGCTGATCCTTGGAGCGATCATCGTGCTGGCACCTTTCTATATGATGGTCAGCTACTCCTTCAAAAGCCCGGGCGAGATTGATCGTGGTGAAGGGGGCTTTTTTGGTCGCCAAGAACTGATGGTGGACGAGCGCTGCGTAGCGCTGCGCGACCCCAACCGGGACGAGATTGCGGCCATAGCACCGCAATATCCGGGGCTGTCGGACAATGATATCCGCGCCGTCATTATCGCTGAGGCAGAGGCCGCATGTTCCATGCGACCAGTCGCTTTCAACTATTCCAAGGCCTTTACCGAAGCACCTTTGCTGCGCTATCTCGCGAACGGCGTTACCGTTACAGTCTCAATCTTCCTAATCCAGATCGCCGTGGCACTCCCCGCAGCCTATGCCTTGGCCAAATTGAAATTCTGGGGTCGCGAGGCGGTCTTTGGCTTGGTCCTTTTCTGCCTGCTGATCCCTGTTCACGCCATTGCCTTGCCGCTCTATATCATGCTGGCCAAGCTGGGGCTGACCAACACCTATGCCGCCCTTGTTGTGCCCTGGACGATCTCAGTCTTTGGCATTTTCCTGATGCGGCAATTCTTTATGACAGTCCCAGATGACCTGATTGACGCCGCGCGTATGGATGGGATGTCTGAGTTTGCCATTGTGTGGCGCGTCATGCTGCCGACGGCGATCCCGGCGCTGCTGGCCTTTGCGATCTTCAGCATCGTGGCGCATTGGAATGACTATTTCTGGCCCCGCATCGTCGTGACCGGAAACCGGGATCTTTTCACGCCACCGCTTGGTTTGCGCGAATTCAAGGGCGACGGCGACGGGTCCTTCTTCGGTCCCATGATGGCCACGGCTACCGTGATCGTCACACCGCTGATCGTTGCTTTTCTGATCGCACAGCGCCGTTTTATCGAAGGGATCACGCTGTCTGGAATGAAGTAGGACGGGTCGAAACCCGCCCTACCCATAGCCCCGCAAGGGGTCAATCACCGGGGTCTGTCAATCGCCAAACCGCAAGCCCCAACAACTGGAGTAGATGTGATGAAACTGACGACAACTGCAATGGCCCTGACGCTATCGGCCTCTGCTGTATTCGCCGAGGATATGGTAACCATCGAGTTCGCCTATCCCTACAGCCACCTTTTTGATGTGACCTATGAGGCAATGATGCCCGCCTTCAACGCCGCACATCCCAATATCGAAGTGAAGTTCCGTGCCACCTACGAATCCTATGAGGATGGCACCAATACCATTCTGCGCGAAGCGGTCGCGGGCAACCTGCCCGACGTCACCATGCAGGGTCTGAACCGCCAGCAGCCGCTGGTGGACAAGGGGATCGCACAATCGTTGGAACCTTTCATCGCAGCGGAAGCCGATTTCGAGAAGGACGGCTACCATCAGGCCATGCTTTCGCTTTCGACCTTTGATGACGCTGTCTATGGCTTGCCGTTCTCGATCTCTCTGCCGGTTGGCTATTACAACATGGACATCCTGCGCGCGGGCGGCATCGAAGAGTTGCCCCAGACATGGGACGACGTGATCGCGGCTTGCGAGACCATGAAGGCCAATGGCATCGACAACCCGATCTTCTGGGGTTGGAACATCACCGGCAATTGGTTTGTGCAGGCGCTCTTGTGGTCTCAGGACAGTGCGATTGTCAAAGATGGCCGTGTCACGCTGGACAGCCCAGAGACGCTGGCGGCGCTTGAGCAAATGCAGGAAATCTTCACTAAGTGCGATATGCAGAACCTTGAATGGAAAGCGGCCCTCTCGTCTTTTTCCGCTGGTGATATCGGAATGATGTTCTGGTCTACCTCGGCACTGGGTGCTGTTGAACGCTCGCAAGGTGACTTTGAGCTGGTCACCGGTCCTTTCCCCGGTATGGGCGGCAAGCCGATGGGTCTGCCTGCGGGCGGCAATGTGGCCATGCTGACATCGACGTCAGATGACCCTGCCGTGCGCGAGGCGGCTTGGACTTTCCTGAAGTACATCACCTCCGGTGATGGCGCTGCCGAGGTGGCCAAGACCACCGGCTACATGCCACCGAACAGAGCTGCGAACGAGATCATCCTCGCAGATTTTTATGAGCAAAACCCCAACAAGCAAACGGCTGTGGACCAACTGCCGCTGCTGCGCGACTGGCAGGCCTATCCAGGCGACAACGGTCTGGCGATCACGCAGGTGATCTATGACAGTATCGAGCGCATTGTGACGGGCGACGCCACCGACATGAAAGAGCTGCAACGCGAGCTGGTCGAGGAAGTCGCCGACCTGCTGCCCAACGGCTAAGGCAATCTCCGGTGGTCCCGCACCCGGGGCGGCCGGATTCCTCCTTATGAAAGACGCGGGCCTCATGAAACTCATTCATATCTCGGATATTCACCTTACGATCCCCGGCGAGCGCATGGGCGGGCTGGATCCGCATAGACGCTTTGCACAGGCATTGGACCACGTGCGCGCGCATCACAGCGATGCAACGCGAATCATCCTCACGGGTGATCTGACCCATTGGGGCGAACCGGCGGCCTATGAAGCACTGCGGGATTCTTTGGCCGAATTGCCATGCCCGGTGCGGTTAATGATTGGAAACCATGATGATCGGGCAGGCTTTGTGTCCGTTTTTCCAAACCATCCGAAAGACGCGCATGGGTTCATCAATCATGCGGAAGACGTGGATGGAGTCCGACTTATATATCTCGACACATCAGCTCCACGCACCCATGCGGGGCATTTCTGCAAGGAGCGTCGTGACTGGCTTGCCGTCGAACTTGAAGGGTGCACCCATGCGCGCATTTTCATGCATCATAATGCCATGCCTATCAGGCTGCCTGCAGAGGACAAGATAGCGCTTGTTCCCGAAGACCGCGCGCACCTGGCCAGTCTGCTGACCAGATATCAGAGCCGCATCGACTACATCCATTTCGGCCACGTTCACGCGCCAGTCCATGGCACCTATTGTGGCGTTCCGTTTGCTTCTGTGCGTTCCACCGTCAACCAATCGATTCCGGATCTGGCCGAGCAGCACGTTCTGCAAGGGGCCCCCATGGCACCGTCCTATGCGGTGATCTTAGCTGATGTGGATGGCACCATAATCCATGACATTGCGTTCACCTGGGATGGTCCCGTCTTTGAAACAGGTACGGCTTGGGAAGACTGGGCAAAGCCAGTGGCGGCTCAATGAAGTTTATCCATCTCACCGATACTCATGTCATTGGCGAAGGCCTGCTATATGGTCAGGACCCGGCGGAGCGATTGGCAACGGCTGTGCGCTCGATCAATTCAGAACACGGCGATGCAGAATTTGTGGTTTTGACAGGCGACATGACGCATTGGGGGGATGCAGCCGCCTACGGTCGATTTGCGTGCGAAATCCGAAAGCTGGAGATGCTTGTGCATCTGATGGTCGGCAATCACGATGACACAGATGCCTTTGCAGAGGCATTTCCGCAAACGCCACGCGACGCACACGGCTTTGTGCAGACGGGGTTTGACACCAAACACGGGCGCTTCCTATTGCTGGATACCAAAGCCGCGGACACCCACGCCGGGGCTTATTGTGCGGTCCGGCGCGACTGGCTGCGCGAAGAGCTTGAGCGCAGCGATGTGCCCATACTGCTCTTCATGCACCACCCCCCCTTTGAGACGGGCATCGCGTCGATGGACCGGATTATGCTCCAGGACGTGGAGGCGTTTTACGATGTGATCTCCCCGCACAAAGCGCGCATCCGGCATCTGTTCTTTGGCCATGTTCATAGGGCCATTTTCGGGAACTGGCGCGGGATTAGCTATTCCTGCATGCGCGGGTTGAACCATCAGGTTGCCCTTGATCTGAGCGGCACACCTGACCGGATCACCGCGAATTTCGAACCACCCGCTTATGGGGTCGTGTTGTTGGACCACGACCAAATTATCGTTCATCTGAATGATTTCACGAACTCTTCGCAGCAGTTCAATTTATGAATAACTTCAAGCTGCGTCACAAAACAGTTACGCGGACACTTTAACTGTGGACGTCAGAATCCTGCCCTCAATGTGAGATCTATGACCGATTTGAAAGCTATTGACGGCACCGAGGTCTCTGCCTTGTGTTTCGGATGCATGCAATTTGGCGGCACGGCTGACGGTCAGGCAAGCCGCGACATGTACGAGGCCTGCCGCGCGGCGGGCGTGAATTTCTTCGACACGGCACATACCTATACAGGTGGTGAGGCCGAGCGGCTCTTGGGGCTTTTCTCACGTCAAGATCGCGAACGGCTTATCATCGCGACCAAGGCGGCTTACACTGGCGGCAGCGGGCGCAACAACATCCTGCGCCAATTCGATGAGAGCCGCGCTCGGATGAATCTGGACATGATCGACATCCTTTATTTGCATCGCTGGGATCCTGACACGCCGCTGGACGAAACCTTTGAGACGCTGAGCGAGCTGCAACAAACTGGTGCCATTCGTTATATTGGCGTGTCCAACTTTGCCGCGTGGCAGGTGATGAAAGCGCAAGGGGTTGCAAATTTGGTCGGCACGCGGATTGATGTTATCCAGCCAATGTATTCACTGATCAAACGTCAGGCCGAGGTAGAGATATTCCCGATGACAATTGATGAGGGGATAGCAGTTGCGCCTTATTCTCCTCTTGGAAGTGGTTTTCTGACGGGAAAATATCTGACTGGCGGAACAGGGCGCCTTTCTACTGATAAACGGTACGCTGCACGGTATGGACAGGATTGGATGGTTGACACCGCGCAATGTTTGTCAGGGATCGCGGCTGAAATGGGCATTGACGCGGCGACGCTTGCTGTGGCGTGGGCGGCGCAACACACTGCGGTGACGGCACCTATCATCAGCGCGCGCAGTGTCGCGCAATTGCAGCCCTCACTGGAAGCTCGAAACCTGAAATTGACTGATGAGGCATACGACCGCATCGAAGCTTTGTCTGTGCGGCCCGCACCTGCGACGGATCGCTTGGAAGAAGCGGTGTTTTAAGCGGGATTCGTCAAAGAACCTTCCCAATGTTCCCCCATCGCGACAATACAGGATGTGCCGTTTGCATAGTTCTGCACAATCACCCAATCGCCGTTGCGCACAGTGACCCACACCTCAAGCATTGTCTCCGGATCGCGCAAGCCCATCCCCTGGCGCTTGGCCCCTCGAATTTCCTTCAATGTCTTGATCATTCGTGTGCTATCATCACAGATTAAATCAGACATCCGCGCCTGCGCATGGGTTGGGATGGCCAAACTGATAAAGAGAAAAATCGCACACCGGCTGATCATTGTAAAACCTCACTGCTCTGAATCTAGAGAGTAACAGTTTTATGACACGCTGTGGATAAAATTTCCTGAACCGGTCGAGATCGCCTGTCTGCTTGCGCTAGCCAAGCGCATATCCTACGCCACGCACTGTCCGAAGCGGATCGGCACCGCCATACTGTGATAGTGCTTTTCTCAGACGGCCAATGTGGACATCTACCGTACGGGTATCGACGTATAGATCCCGCCCCCATACACGGTCGAGCAACTGCTCACGGCTCCAGACGCGCCCGGGTTTCTCCATGAACGTGGTGAGCAGCCGGAATTCCGTTGGCCCTAGCTTGAGCTCGTCTTTGCCGCGTGTGACTTTGTGCGTCTCACCGTCCAGAATAATATCGTCAAATGCAAGTTGTTGGGCAAGCGAAGAAGGTCGCACGCGGCGCAGCTGGGTACGCACCCGCGCCATCAACTCGATCACCGAATAGGGCTTGACGACATAATCATCCGCGCCAGTTTCCAGCCCGCGCACTTTATCCACCTCTTCAGAGCGCGCCGAAAGCATGATCACCGGAGTAGAGCGTGTCTCTGGCTTGCTCTTGATGCGCCGACAGACTTCGATGCCGGACATGTTGGGCATCATCCAGTCCAGCACAATGATGTCCGGCGCCTCCTCGGCGATGATCAAAAGAGCTTCTTCCCCGTCTCTCGCACGGCTTACCGCAAACCCTTCGGCTTCGAGATTGTAGGCCAGAACTTCCAACTGGGCGGGCTCATCCTCTACGACCAAAACACGGGGCTGATCAGTGGACATCTTGCAGGTCTCCTTAGCTTGGCAATGATGTTTTGTCGCCTTTGGCGCGCGCCTCATCCGGGATCGCCCCAGTAACGAGGTAGACAACCTGTTCGGCAATAGAGGTCACGTGGTCACCCATCCGTTCAATATTTTTGGCGATAAAATGCAGGTGCATACAGGCGGTGATATTGGTGGGATCTTCCATCATGAAGGTCAGGAACTCCCGGAAAAGCGCATTATACATCTGGTCAACTTGAATGTCGCGGTCGATCACATCCTGTGCAAGCTCGGCATCCCGTGCGACATAGGCATCCAAGGCATCTTTCAGCATCCCCTCGACCTCTTTGGCCATGCGGCGCAAGGCCCCCGCACTGCCATTCACGGGCTCCATTTGGGACAGGACGCCCGTGCGCTTGGCAAGGTTTTTGGCGTAATCCCCGATGCGCTCCAGGTTGGCACTCACTTTGATGACAGAAAGCACGACGCGCAGATCAATCGCCGTGGGCGCACGCAAGGCGATCACACGCGCGGCCTCTTCGTTGATAAGTTCTTCTAGGGCGTCGATGGCTTTATCGGACTTGCGCACTGCTTCTGCACGCTCTTCGTCTCGCGTCTCAAGACTGATTGCGGCCTCAAGGATGGCATTCTCTACCAGCCCGCCCATTTTCATAATCTGTGCCTGGATCGCTTCAAGATCACGGTCGAAGGCTGATGCGATATGTTTATCGTGCATTTTTAACTCCTTAGCCGATTCGGCCAGTGATATAGCTTTCGGTGCGCGGATCGACGGGGTTGGTGAAAATGGTGGATGTCTCCCCGTACTCAACAAGGTTCCCGAGGTGGAAGAATGCCGTTTTCTGGCTGACCCGTGCGGCTTGCTGCATGGAGTGGGTGACGATCACGACCGAATAGCTCTTGCGCAGTTCATCAATAAGCTCCTCGACTTGGGCAGTGGCGATCGGGTCAAGGGCCGAGCATGGCTCATCCATCAAAAGCACTTCGGGCTCTGTTGCGATAGCACGCGCAATGCACAGGCGCTGTTGCTGGCCACCGGAAAGCCCCGTGCCGGGTGCATGCAGGCGGTCTTTTACCTCATCCCAGATCGCACCGCGACGCAGGGCGTTTTCGACAATGTTATCCAAGTCTGCCTTGTTCTTGGCCAGACCGTGGATTTTGGGGCCGTAAGCTACGTTGTCGTAGATGGATTTCGGAAACGGGTTTGGCTTTTGGAACACCATACCGACCTTTGCGCGCAGCTGCACAGGATCGACTTTGGCATCATAGATATCTTCCCCATCAATCATAATGTCACCCGTCACACGGCAGATATCAATCGTGTCGTTCATCCGGTTAATGCAGCGCAAAAAGGTCGACTTGCCGCACCCCGACGGGCCGATAAAGGCTGTCACAGTCTTGTCTTCGATTTCGACGCTCACGTCCTTGATGGCATGGTTGTCGCCATAATAAACTTGCACGTCTTTCGCTGCGATCTTGACCTCGTTGGTGTCCACTTTTCTCTCCACAATTCTCATATCGTTCATGTTCCCGCTCCCTACCATCGACGTTCAAAACGCCGCCGCAACAGCACGGCAATCGCGTTCATCGTGATCAGGAACAGCAGCAGAATGATAATGCCGCCCCATGCTTTTTCGTAAAACCCGGGGTCTGCGCGGCTGGCCCATGTATAGATTTGCGCGGGCATGGCCGAGTTGGCATCGGTAAAGCCACCGACAAAGGTCTCGGGATATTCGCGCGCCACAAAACCAACCATACCGATCAGCAGCAAAGGTGCTGTTTCGCCCAAAGCTTGGGCCAATCCGATGATTGTTCCGGTCAGGATGCCCGGCATCGCAAGCGGCAGAACATGATGAAACACCGACTGCATTTTCGAGGCCCCTACCCCCAGAGCCGCATCGCGGATCGACGGCGGCACAGCAGCCAGTGAGGCGCGTGTCGAGATGATAATCGTGGGCAGTGTCATCAACGTCAGCACAAGGCCACCAACCAGCGGTGCAGACTGCGGAAAACCTGCAAACTGAATGAAGACGGCCAAACCAAGGATACCGAAAACGATTGAAGGCACCGCTGCGAGATTGGAGATGTTTACTTCAATCAGGTCGGTCCAGCGGTTCTTGGGGGCGAATTCCTCAAGGTAGATGGACGCGGCCACCCCGATGGGTAGCGACAGAAACAAAACGACAAGCATCATAAAGAACGAGCCGATGACAGACGCGCCCAGGCCCGCGCCACCGGGATTGTCCACGCCGGAATCCGTGCCGGTGATGAAGTTCCAGTTGAACGCACCCTTCACGATGCCAGCGTCTTGAAGCGCGTCCACCAGATCAAGGTCGGTTGCCATCAGGAACCGACTGTCCACCAGCGTATCGCGAGTTATCCGGCCATTGAGATAGCCATCAACACGCGACGACGCGGCCAACTCAAACGACACGGGGGTGCCGATACGCTCAGGGTTTTTAAGAAAGAAGCTGCGGATCGTGCCGCCGGGCTTTCCGACAATCCGCTCGATCGCCTTATTGTCAAAGTCGACGTCCAACCCACTGGCATTAAGCTGCTCTGTAAGCGCGTTTACGAATATCTTTTGATATTCGCCGGTCTTGAGCATCTTGGATTCTGCGGTGTCGAATTGTTCCTGCGTCAGCGTAAATTCGATTTCCACAACGGTCTGGGTAAAAGCGGGAAGCCCCGACCGCAGGATAGAGGCGAACAAAAACACCAGAAATAGCAGACCCACAGCGATGGCGGCCATACCATAGATGCGAAAACGGGTTTCAGCGGCGTTACGCTTGCGGGTACGCGCGTCCTGCACCAAAAGGCTGGATTTTTTGGGCGCGGCTGCGGCGGGTGTCATACTTGTGTCAGTCATCAGTCATACTGCTCCCGATATTTGCGCACGATGTAGAGGGCAAAAACATTCAGCCCGAGCGTTAGAACAAAGAGGGTCATGCCGAGGGCAAATGCCACAAGCGCCTCGGGCGAGGCAAAATCGGCGTCACCGGTCAACTGGCTCACGATCTTGGCGGTGATGGTGGTCATAGCCTCAAACGGGTTGAGCGACAGGCGGGCCGCGGCCCCTGCCCCCAGCACCACGATCATCGTCTCGCCAATGGCCCGCGAAGCGGCCAGCAGGATCGCACCGACGATACCGGGTAACGCGGCGGGTAGGATCACCTGACGGATGGTTTCGGATTTCGTGGCCCCAAGCCCGTATGATCCGTCCCGCATCGCTTGCGGTACAGCATTGATGATGTCGTCTGACAGCGAGGAGACAAAGGGGATCAGCATGATGCCCATCACGAGGCCCGCCGTCATCACGGCCGTACCGCCCTGCATCCAGCCCAAAGTATCTTTGCCGAACATACTCACCAGCAGAGGGCCAACGGTGAGCAGCGCAAAGAGCCCGTAGACGATAGTGGGAATGCCCGCGAGGATTTCGATCAACGGCTTGGCGACACTGCGCACTTTCGGCCCTGCATATTCTGACAGGTAGATCGCGGAAAAGAGGCCGACAGGCACAGCGACCAGAAGTGCGATGAATGAGATATAAAAGGTGCCCCAAAGCAGCGGCAGCACACCAAGATCAGACGCGCCGCCCCGCCCCGAAAAACTGGGTGCCCAATTGGTCCCGAAGAAGAAATCGGCCGCGGGGTAGAGCTTGAAAAACTCGATGGTGTTGAAAAGCAGCGCGAACAGAATGCCGATTGTGGTCAGGATCGCGACAGACGCTGCTGCAATCAACAGCGCAAGGATGCCCCGCTCAACAGTGTTGCGGGCGCGGAAATCTGCGTGAGATCGCGAATAGGCGTAGGCGGCCCCACCCAATGCGATGAGCAGGACAAGCACAGCCATAAGCGTCGAACTGGTGGCATTAAGCGTGCGGTAGAGCTGCGCACCCTGCAAGACATCCGCGCTGACGGCGGAGCCAAGGGCCACACCAACTTCGCCAAGGCGTTCGCGCACATCAGAAGTTTCTGTGCTGAGGGATGACGCCTCGTCGCGGCTCATCGCGCCTTGCTGCACCGCCACATCAAGGCCATCTGCCACGCGGCGCACGTCACTCATCACAAGGCCGATAGAGCTTCCTTCCGACACCACCGCGTCAGGCAGCGTCGCGAGCACGCGGGAGTTCACGAAAAACGGCTGCGCCAACATCCAGATGATGAGCACGGCCGCAGCGGGCACGATGGCCCACATCGCCACGTTCGCGCCGTAGTATACAGGCAAAGAGTGGAGTTCGCGGCGGTCACCACCAGCACTTTTCAGCGCGCGACCACGGCCCAGAATAAATCCGATCGTAGCAATTGTAAGAAGGATCAATACGAGCCAGGTAAACGGCATGTCGGCTCCAATCGTCGTGATAGTCAAAGTGTTCAATACCCCAATGAAGGGGCATCAGTTTTGTGAGTTGGAGATGGCGCGCCGCGCCACCTCCAGTCTTATCAGGCTCAGCTACCGCCGCCCATTGGTGTTTCTGCTTCAATAGCAGTTTGCGTCGCCGCCAGCTCTGGGTCTGCAACCAGACCGTATGCGGACAGCGGACCATCAGGTCCTGCAATCTCGTCAGAGACGAAGAAGGACGCGAACTCTTTGAGACCCGGGATCACGCGGATATGCGCTTTTTTCACGTAGAAGAAAAGCGGACGCGACACAGGGTATTCACCGGTCGAAATGGTCTCAGTGGAAGGTGCCACACCGCCCATTGTCGCCACTTTCAACTTGTCCTGGTTGTTCTCGTAGAACGCCAGACCAAAGATTCCGAGGCCGTTGGGATTGGCGTCGATGCGTGCCAGAGTCTCTGTGTAGTCGCCGTCGATATCAACCGATGCGCCATCCTGGCGGACGTCGATGCAGGCATCTTCCGCGTCATCTTCGGACATGCCGGACGCCATCATTGCTTCCATGGCACCTGTGACTTCGCAGCCTTCCAGCAGCACTTTGTCTTCGAACACTTCGCGTGTGCCGTGCTTTGTGCCGGGGATAAAGGCCAGGATATCCGCCGCTGGCAGGTCGCCGTTAAAGTCAGCCCATTGGCTGTGCGGGTTGTCAACAATTGCGCCGTCTACGAGGACTTTAGAGCCCAGAGCGTTGAAGATATCAGCAGGCTGGAACGCTGTGTATGCAGGGCCGTCGATCTGGCTGGCGAAGACGATACCATCATAACCGATGCGCACTTCGATGATGTCTGTCACACCGGCTTCGGCGCAGGCTTTGATTTCTTTTTCACGGATGGAACGCGACGCGTTCGCTATGTCGATGGTGTTTTCGCCGACACCTTCACAGAACCGCTTTAGGCCCGAGCTTGAGCCACCCGATTCGACCACTGGCGTGGGGAAGTCGAAGTTGTCGCCAAAGGCTTCGGCCACGATTGACGCGTAAGGCAGAACAGTTGACGATCCAGCGACCTGTACCTGATCACGTGCGGCAGCAGTTGTTGCAGCCATAGCCGAGAGGGCCAGCGCGGAAGTTGCGAGTTTCAGTAAAGACATGAGTGTCTCCTGTTTTAACGTTTATAGGTGATCCCCCCATGGAGACCTTGCCTCCATCTAAAGGGGGCGCGTAACGGTTTTGTGACAGTTACACTACATGTTTATGACAATCGCTAGATTGGCCTTCGCAGATTCAAAAATTTTCCTGAACAGCCAGAATGACGGTGAATGTCGCCCCTTCACCAAGTTCGCTTTCTATGCGTAATCGCCCGCGGTGACGACTGATGATATGCTTGACGATAGCCAGGCCAAGACCGGTGCCACCGAGGTCACGGCTGCGGTGGTCATCAGCGCGATAGAACCGTTCAGTGAGGCGTGGCAAATGAAGGGGGTCAATGCCAGCACCATAGTCGATGATCTGGATGCGCACACCTGCGGCGCGCAATGCGGGTTCGCGCGCGCTTGTTGTCATTCGCAGGGTAATTCGGCCCCCTGATCCGCCGTATTTGATCGCGTTCCCGATAATATTGGTGAAGACTTGTGTAAGCTGATCGGCGTCCCCGATTATTTGGACAGGAACTTCTGGAAACTCGATTTCAAAAGCCACGTCCGCCTCACTGGCTAAGGGGTGCAAAGTATGAAGTGTCGAATGAATAATATCGTTGAGTACGACGCTTTGCGTGGGCCGCACCCGCTCATCTCCCTCAACCCTATTGAGGGACATCAGATCGCCGACCAGTCGATTCATTCGCTCTGCCTCGTCCTGCATGATGTCAAGAAACCGTGCTGCTGCTGCTGGGTCATTACGTGCCGGCCCACGCAAGGTTTCGATGAATCCAATGAGTGCCGTTAGTGGGGTGCGTAATTCGTGACTGACGTTGGTCACGAAATCGCGGCGCATCTGGCCAGCTTGCTCCATATGGCTGATATCTTCAAAGGAAAGCAGTATCGCCCCTGTCCCGCCTCGACCTACTCCCGGAGCGGCTCGGCAACTGACCCGAAAAGTAGTGTCCTGCGCGCCATCATTACTAAGGTATTGTGTTATACGCGGCGTTCCGTCTGCTAACGTCGCCTCTATTGCGTCCAGCAGCGCAGGCTGGCGCAAAATGGTGACATAATTACGCTCTTTAGCCTGATGGCCGATGAGTGTCAGTGCCTCGGTATTGGCGGCGATGATTCGTTCGGTGCCATCAATGGCAAGGCTGGGCAGCGGCATAGCAGCCAGAAGCCCATCAAGTATATCATCGCCCATCTCGAGCTATGACTGAATCTGGTGTTTTGGGGATTTGAAGGTTGGCGGCGTATCTGGTTGATTTGTTGTTGTGAGACAGCAGCCCAACCGAAGGAGATACACCACCATGGAAACGACTAACATTGTTGATTTTGCGCGTCGAGACGGGATGACGGACGCGTTGACGGAACTACTGAGGTCGGGAGCGCAGGAATTGATCGCATCAGCAGTTGAGGCCGAATTGGGAGGCTACATGGCGCAGTTTTCCGACTTGCGCACCCAGATGGGCCACGCGGCTGTCGTGCGCAACGGGCATCATCCAGCTCGCCCCTTTCAAACAGGTATTGGTCCTGTGAGCGTGCGTATTCCCAAGGTGCGCTCAAAAGACGGCACGCCCGTGACCTTTCGGTCTGCCCTGGTTCCGCCCTATGTGCGCCGCACCAAGACGCTGGAAGCCGCCTTGCCGTGGCTTTACCTCAAAGGCATTTCCAGCGGAGAGATGGGCGCTGCTCTCAAGGTGCTGCTTGGCCCCGATGCAACGGGATTGTCAGCCAATACGGTGTCGCGCCTTAAGCGTGATTGGGCTGCTGAGTATGATGACTGGCGAGAGGCTGCGTTGGACGATGAGCCCATCGTCTATATCTGGGCTGACGGTGTTCATAGCGGCCTTCGGGGCGAGAATGATAAGCTCTGCGCCCTTGTGATTGTTGGCGTTACAGCCCGTGGAAAAAAACGGTTCTTAGCCATTGAGGATGGGGTGCGCGAGTCCACCCAAAGCTGGCGCGAAGTCTTGCTCAACCTCAAAAGCCGAGGAATGAACCCACCCAAGCTAGCCATCGGGGACGGTGCAATGGGGTTCTGGGCCGCCATGGATGAAGTCTATCCCACGAGCCGCCAGCAACGCTGTTGGCAGCACAAAACGCTGAACGTGCTCAATTGCCTGCCCAAGCTGTCGCAGCCAAAGGCCAAGGCCGCAATCCACGATATCTGGCAGGCCGAGACCAAAGATGATGCAACGAAGGCCTTTGATCTGTTCATCAAAACCTATGAGCCAAAGTATCCCAAGGCGGCGTTGTGCCTGCAAAAGGACCGTGAGGAACTCATGGCATTCTTCGACTTTCCGGCTCAGCATTGGCAGAGCATCCGCACCAGCAATCCGATTGAGTCCGCGTTCGCCACGATCCGCCATCGCACCAAGCGCTCCAAGGGCTGCCTGACCCGCGACGGCATGCTACATATGATGTTCAAGCTCGGCCAATGCGCCGAACAAAATTGGAGAAAACTACGCGGCTTTGACTACCTCGCCAAAGTCATCACAGGCGTCAAATTCAAAGACGGAATTGAAACCAAACCCAGCCAGATCGCCGCATGACCAACAATCCTCAAACACCAGATTTGACAATAACTCCCATCTCGGACCTCGTCTAAATAATTGCGGCTGGAACAATGCTTTTTCATAAGGCTCATAGGGCATCTTATGTTCCCGGTCCAATCGAGACATTAGTTAAGTGCTGAAATAAATTGATCACCACCCGTATCGGGCATCCTCGCAGTTGAAGCCTTCTAGGGATGCTTGAATCTAAAGTTAGATACTAGGGGTTGCGCGCGCGTCCGGTCGGTCAAAGCTTTTTGCGCAGTGTCATAGTTCTGTTGCGAAAATGTCAGGAAACTGAATCACAACCTTCATGCAGCTGTGACATTTATCCCGTATTTGATCGACAAACAACGGGGGCAATATGCTGCAAATTGATACGCTGACCAAGCGCTTTGGAGACAAAACGGCTGTAGATGCAGCAAACATCTTCGTCGACAAACCAGCCATGATCGGGATTATCGGGCGATCCGGCGCGGGTAAATCCACACTGTTGCGGATGCTCAATTGTCTGAGCGATGCCTCGGAGGGCACGATTACCTTTGAGGGTGAAGAGATCACTGGGCTGCGGGGAGCTGCGCGGCGCAATTGGCAATCGCGATGCGCCATGATTTTCCAGCAGTTCAACCTCGTTCCCCGCATGGATGTCGTGTCAAACGTGCTGCACGGCACCCTGAACAAGCGGTCGACCTTTGCGACAATGTTCAACCTTTACCCGCAATCTGATATCCACCGCGCCATCGAAATCCTTGACCGGCTCGGTATTGCCGAACAGGCCCCTAAGCGGGCTGAGGCACTATCAGGCGGCCAGCAACAGCGCGTAGCGATTGCGCGCGCCTTGATGCAGGACCCGAAAATCATCCTTGCCGATGAACCGATCGCCAGCCTTGATCCGATGAATGCGCAAGTGGTCATGCAAGCCCTGCGCCGCATTCACGAGGAAGACGGGCGCATGGTCATCGCAAACCTCCACACTCTTGATACTGCGCGGCGCTATTGCGACCGTGTGATCGGGATGCGCGATGGGCGGATCGTTTTTGATGGCACGCCAGAGCAGCTGACCACCGGGGTCGCACGTGACATCTACGGGGCTGGCGCGGATTTTTCCGAAGCAGCCACTTCCACCGAAATCGAAACACTGGACAGGTCAGAGGTCCGCGAAGTGAAAGCCTACGCCTGAGCCAGTTTCAGCCTGCGCATCTGCTGCAGGCCACCCTAATCAACCCGCCCTAAAATAGCCGCAAAGCGGTAGGGCAACAAACCTCGGAGATAACAATGAAAAAGACCCTCGCACTGGCGCTTGCCGCCTCCACAGCCCTCAGCACGGGCGCTTTTGCCCAAGAAATCACCGAATTCCGCATCGGTATCCTCGGCGGTGAAAACGCCCAAGACCGGATGAACAGCTACCAGTGTCTGGCGGATTACACGACCGAAGCGCTCGGCGTGGAAACCAAGCTTTTCGCCCCTGCCGACTATAATGGCGTCATTCAGGGCCTTCTGGGTGGCACCATCGACATGGCATGGTTGGGCGCATCGTCCTATGCCGCAACATTCCTGCAGGACGCGGACGCGGTTGAGCCTGTTTTGATCAAGGTCAACCTTGATGGTTCTGTCGGCTACCATTCCATCGGCTTTGCCCGCGTCGATAGCGGCGTCACATCGCTGGATGACATGGAGGGCAAGGTGTTTGGTTTCGGTGATCCGAACTCTACATCGGGCTTCCTTATCCCTTCCATCGAGATCCCGCAGTACAAGGACGGCATCACCATGGAATCTGGCGAATACTTCGGTGAAGTCAAATTCACAGGCGGTCATGAGCAGACCATCGTCGCAGTGAACAACGGCGATATCGACGGCGGCGTGACTTGGGCCGATGGTCAGGGCAACTGGGAAGACGGCTACAACTCCGGCGCGCTGCGCAAAGCGGTTGATGCAGGTCTCGTCGACATGAACGACATGGTTCAGATCTGGAAATCCAACGTAATCCCTGAGGGCCCCGTCGTTCTGCGTCAAGCTCTGCCCGATGATGTCAAAGCCACAATGGTTGCGCTGGTTGATGGCCTTTACGAAGCAGATCCTGAATGCGCCTACGGCGTTGCTGCGGGCGACACTCTGGGTTTCCAGCCAGTCACTCACGCGATGTACGAAAGCATCGTGGCGGCGCGTCAGTCCATAATTAGCAACTAAGACATTTTTCATGACGCATCCGGTAGCCCTTTGGGGCTGCCGGTATTTCTTTGTCCGGGGGTCAGGATGGCAGATATATCACTCAGTGGCGCGCCACACCACGTAGACGGCATTCAAGCCAGCTATATGGCGCAGGTACAGCGCCGCAGGCTCTATGGCGGTCTCACCCTTCTGATTTTCGTCGTTCTGATGGTTTCCGGGTTCAATGTCGCTGATGACCGCAACGCTGGCGGTTTCTGGGATGGACTGCATCAGATCGGCGATTACCCAGCAGATGTTCTGTCTGAAGCGTGGGAGAAACGCGCCGATCTGCCCGCCCTGATCGCCAAGTATTTTCCCGCCTTGGTGGAAACCATCAACATCGCCGCTGTCTCGACCCTTATCGGGGCAATTGGCGGCTTGTTCCTGTCGCTGCTCGGCACCCGCGGCTTGGCGAAATGGCCGCGTCTGATACCACTCTTCCGCCGCATCTCGGATATAATGCGCGCCGTGCCCGAAATCGTCATCGCGCTGGTTCTGATCTTTGTGATGGGTGGTGGGCCGGTTCCCGCAATGATTGCAATTGCCATCCACACGGCTGGCGCACTGGCCAAGATGTTTTCCGAAGTGTCCGAAAATACCGACTTGAAAGCTGTCGAAGGGCTTGCCTCCACAGGTGCGACATGGTCGCAGCGGATGCTTCTGGGTGTGTTGCCGCAGGTCGCACCGAACTACGTGAGCTATACGTTGTTGCGATTTGAAATCAACATCCGTGCCTCGGCAATCCTTGGTTTTGTCGGCGCCGGTGGGCTTGGTTATGAGTTGCGAAACGCTATGGCCTGGGGGCCAGGACGTTTTGATGAAGCCGCCGCGATTTTCATCCTCCTGTTCGGCACGATCGTATTTTTCGATCAAGTGTCCAGCCGCTACCGCAATCGTTTGACTGAGGGACAAGGCCAATGACCACTATCGATCTGGACGCGACCAAGTTTGAGGCCGAAAAGCTCTTTCAGCGCAAGCGTTTAATCGGCTTTGGCATCCCTTCGGTCATCGCAGTTTATTTCGTCTATATCTTCTTCGCGTTTGACCTGCCTGGTCTTGCCGGACGCGCAAATATGGAAAACGCCGTGACGCTGGCTTCCGATAGCTGGTCCCACAAGGTGCATGTCACCCGGGACAATCGGTCAGGAGAGATCACTTATGCCGTCGAAGGAGAGCGCAAGGGTCGCTACCCTGAAGGTCAAAGACCTGATTGGGTGACCGGCGATGATGCTATCATCATTGATTTGGGGCGCGAGCATATTGTGCGATATTTACCAGGCAACCGGACCGAGATCGAAATTCCCGGCTTCCAACTGATCGAGGCGCAGGCCGAGGGGCGCACCGTCACGACCAACCTGCCCGATGATCTGCCCGATTGGATTTCCGCCTCGGACCGCCGCGTGGGCATCACCACGCCCGAAGGCCGCATTACCTTGACGGGCGCTCGGACCGAAGTTTTCAATTATTTCCCCGGTTGGGAGCTGTTCTGGTTCACGCTCGACAGCCCCTACTACGGACACGGCCTTGGCAAGCTATTGTTCGGAGACCGTCTGGACCCCGCAAGATCAAACATCTCGGGCGCGATATCCGACTGGTGGAACAACGCCATGTGGCGGCACAAGGATGTGGCTTGGGCCATTGGCGAGACGATCCTGATGGCCTTCCTTGGAACGATGGGCGCAGCCATCATCGCCCTGCCGTTGGGCTTTCTAGCAGCCAAACGGTTCTCGCCGGTCATGCTAGTGCGCGCTGCCACCCGCCGCCTGTTCGATTTTGTGCGCGGTGTCGATGCGCTGATCTGGACGGTGGTCCTGGCACGCGCCTTTGGCCCCGGCCCGCTTACTGGCGCTTTGGCAATCCTGATCACGGATACCGGCACCTTTGGCAAAATCTTCTCGGAGGCTTTGGAAAACGTTGATCAAAAGCAAATCGAGGGCGTCGCCTCGACCGGAGCCAAGCCGCTCCAACGCTATCGCTTTGGCGTCATACCGCAGATTGTGCCGGTGCTTCTGGCCCAAATCCTTTACTTCCTTGAATCCAACACCCGCTCTGCCACCATCATCGGCGCGATCACGGGCGGTGGCATCGGCCTTATGCTGACCCAAGCAATTCAGACCCAGAAAGACTGGGAAGAAGTCGCTTATTATATCATCCTGATCATCGCCATGGTGATGTTCATGGACTGGTTCTCGGGCTGGCTACGCGGCAAGCTGATTGGGCGCAAAGACTGATGGCAAATATCCTGATTACCGGAAGCAACCGCGGGATTGGCGCGGCTCTGGCCGCCGAAGCCGAAGGTCGCGGACATGCCATTTTGCGCGCGACGCGTGCTGGCCACGGCGGCGATGTCATCTTTGATATCAGCGAGCCACTACAAGTCGAAAACGCGATGTCAGTGATCAACCAGCCAATTGATATTGTCATCAATAATGCAGGTATTATCGGACCTGACAGTCCAACAACAGATATGGATTGGACCGCAATGGCGCATACATTTGCGGTCAATGTTGGGGGTGCCCTCGCGGTGAGTACGGCCTGCCTAGATCATTTGAGGCGCAGCAGCAGGCCCCGCATTCTGACGATTTCAAGTCAGATGTCCTATATGGGCTATGCTAAATCAGATCGCATTTCTTATCGAGCATCTAAGGCTGCAGTCAATAAGGTCATGCAGGGCTTGGCGACAGATCTCTACCCAGATGGCATTGCAGTCGTTCTTGTCGATCCCGGTTGGGTTCAGACCGATATGGGCGGGGCCGAGGCCGATCTTAGTCCGCAGGAGGTCGCGACCGGAATTATTGATCTGGCAGAACGCGTCACCCTCGAGCAAACCGGTAAGTTCTTTCGCTGGACTGGTGAGGAGCGTGCGTTTTGAGTGAGACCAGATTAAAACCCGATATCCCTTTTCTTCATCCTGATTGCGAGATCACAGATGCAACATTTGGAAAATACGTGGAAATCGGGCGGAGCAGCCGTTTGGCCCATTCCCACATGGATGATTATTCATACTGCGACCAGTTTACCGACATTGCCAATGCCTCCGTGGGCAAATTCTCGAATATTGCAGCCTTCGTTCGGATCGGCGCCACAGACCACCCGATGGAAAAAGCAAGTCTGCATCACTTTCACTATCGCTCAGCCGACTATTTCGATGATGCGGATTACGATGACGCTTGGTTTGCCCACAGGCGCAGCCGTCGCACGGTGATAGGCCATGATACTTGGCTTGGTCACGGTGCACAGATCCGGCCCGAAGTGAACATCGGCCACGGAGCCGTTATCGCTGGCGGCGCAATTGTGACAAAAGACGTGCCCCCCTACATGATCGTGGCAGGCATCCCCGCTGTCCCGATGCGTCCCCGTTTTGATTCACAGGTTGCTGACAGGCTTATGGAACTTGCATGGTGGGATTGGCCGCACGCACGCCTGCGCGGCGCGCTTGAGGATTTTCGCATACTCAGTGCCAAGGAATTTCTGGAGCGCCACGAAGGCCTTGCCTAACACCACATGTCACAAAGTTGTAGCGTTTCGCCGTTAAAAAGCGGCAGGGCGACAACCGGGGTCAAATAGATGCTTAGACGCGACCATTCTCAGGTTTCCTATTCCAACTCCGCGCAATCACGTTCGGGCCAAGCAGTGATCAAGCTGATCGAGAATGCAACCGGGCGGCTTCATCTGATCCAGCGGGCACGAGACTATGATGCCGAGATTGCGCAGGGCCGCAGTTTCTGGGAAGTCATGATCAACCGCTATGGGTTAAGCCTTGATGTGGTTTCGGGAGCTATCGCGGACATTCCTGCGGAGGGTCCATTGGTTGTCGTCGCAAATCATCCTTTTGGTATCCTTGACGGGTTAATAATGGGATACCTGCTGTCCACGCGGCGTGGTGATTTCCGCATTCTGGCAAATAGTGTGTTTCAGGATGCGCCGGATCTTAACCGGGTTATTCTGCCTATCAGTTTTGACAATACCAAAGACGCGGTAAAACTGAACCTGGAAACCCGCGCGAAGGCTCTGGAATTTCTAAAGGCAGGTGGCGCGATTGGCGTCTTTCCCGGCGGGACCGTATCGACCGCAGCAAAACCGTTCCAGCGGCCGTTTGATCCCGGCTGGCGCCGGTTCACGGCGCGCATGATTACCAAATCAAATGCGACCGTGGTTCCGGTCTTCTTTGACGGTCAGAACTCGCGATTGTTTCAGCTGGCCAGCCATATCCATTATAATCTGCGCGTGGCGCTCTTGCTAAAAGAGTTTCGGCGCAGGACCGACAAACCAGTGGAGATCGCAATCGGAGCGCCGATCTCGCCTGCAACGATTGCCACATTCTCTGATGATGCGCAGGGCATGATGGACTTTCTCCGAAACGAGACTTACGGGCTTTCGCCCCGAAGTATCGCCCATTTGGCATACGGGTTCGAGTTTGAAGAAAGATACAAGGTCTGACGTGCCGCAGCCATTCTGCAGCTTGAGCGATCTGATGCGGCTTCGCCAAGCGACCAGCAAGGATGCGCCACATATCTTGCTTTTGGAAGAAGAAGGAATGCGCCGCCATGCCGAAGCTCTTTGGGGCGGATGGGTGCCGTCTTCTACCCCAGAATTGCTGCCACTGGATGGTCATGAGATGATCGAGTACAGCGGAGAACCCGTGGGCTGCGTCGCCTGCGATTGGCACGCCGATCATCTGCGTATCAGGAAACTCTATGTGGCAGAAGAATATCGCAGAAGAGGGATCGGAGCCCGCGTTTTGGCAATCAAGTTTCGACAAGCCGCTGTTCGTGGCCTCACTTTAAGGCTCACGGTCTTGAGCACAAATAACGATGCAAGGCGTTTCTATGAGCGCGAAGGCATGTCAGTCGTCGACCGGACCCAAGAGCGTATCACTTTGGAATTTTAAAAAGCCGGAGCCAAGCGAGCTTTGGACTAGCTACTTCCAGTTGGCCGTGGCAACGGTGTTGCGGCCCGATCACTTCTATCCATTCTCTGGCTTCAAAAAACCCACCGTGATCGCCGACGTGGCAACCATTCCTGCCGCGGTGCCCAGCATAAGCGCCAGACCACCTGCCTGATACGTCAGGCCCGACAGCAAGGTTCCGGCCAATCGCCCACCCGCATTGGCCATGTAGTAAAAGCCCACATCCATCGTGACCCGCTCTGCCTTCGTAAAGGTCAGGATCAAGTAGGAATGTAAGGATGAGTTCACCGCGAAGACCGCCCCGAAAATCAGCAAGCCTGCGACAAGCGTGAGGGTGAGCCACATTTGGTGCTCTGTGGCGCTGACAGCCGCAAGTGTCAGCAATACTGGAACCGCGGTGAGGCCCCAGCCCCATGTACGGGCTGCGCCAATCAGGTCCGCCTCGGACCGTTGGCTTGCCCGCAGGATGCGGGGCGCGTTGGCCTGAACAAGGCCATATAGAATGACCCAGACGGCCATGAACGTCCCGATCATGAAGAATGCGGCGCGATTGCCTTCGGTTGTGCCGTCCGACAGCACAGCGTAAAAATAGATCGGAATGCCGACAACGAACCAGACGTCCCGCGCCCCGAACAAGAACACCCGTGCCGCACTAAGCCAGTTCACGTTAGGAGATTTTGAAAACACCTCCGAAAATTTCGTGTCCTTGCGTCCCTTAGGCAGCCCCGGCGGCATGGCAATCAAAACGGCCAGCAGAATTGCGGCAAGGATCGCAGCCATGCCCAACACCGCCCAGACGAATCCAAGCGTTGCCAGCAAAACCGCGCCTAGCAGAAACCCTGCGCCCTTCACCATGTTCTTGGACCCTGTCAGAATTGCCACCCAGCGAAAGAGAGCACCGTCCTGAGATGGTGCAAGCAATTTGACGGCGGATTTGGACGACATCTTGGCAAGGTCCTTGGCCACGCCGCTTGCACCCTGCACAAGCATGACAAAGGCGACCGATGTGCCAATCGCCCAGCCCGGATCAAGCTGCGCCAAGGCCAGAAGCGCCAGCACTTGCAACCCCAGCCCTGCATACAGCGTCGACGTCAGGCCGAACCGCGCGGCAATCCAGCCTGCACACAAATTGGTGATGACGCCCGCGATTTCATACAAGACAAACAGATAGGCCAGCTGTACCGGAGAGAAGCCCAGCGTATGAAAGTGCAACAGCACCAGCATGCGCAGGGCACCATCGGTCAGCATGAACGCCCAGTAGGCCGCCGTGACCGCGATATAGGCCGACAGCCCTTCGGGGCGCGTGGCGCTTTTGGTCACAGACTGTCCCCGACCATGCAGGCCACATCCACCAGCCGGTGCGCATAGCCCGTCTCGTTATCATACCACGCATAGACCTTCACCTGCGTGCCATTGATCACCATGGTAGAAGGCGCATCGACAATGCTCGATCGTTGATCATTGGTGTAATCAGTGGAAACGAGCGGGCGTTCTTCATAGCCCAAGATGCCGTTCAACGGCCCCTCGGCTGCGGCCTTGAACAGGGCATTGACCTCTTCAGCGGTGGTCTCCCGCTCGACCTCGAAGACGCAATCGGTCAGCGACGCGTTAAGGAGTGGCACACGAACGGCATGACCGTTCAGGCGACCCCTCAGTTCGGGATAGATCAGCGTAATCGCGGTTGCACTGCCTGTCGTTGTCGGGATTAGCGAGTTCAGGGCAGAGCGCGCACGGCGCAGGTCCTTGGCCGGACGGTCCACAATGGTTTGTGTGTTGGTCACGTCATGAATCGTCGTGATGGAACCATGTTTGATCCGCAGGTTTTCGTGGATAACCTTCACCACCGGCGCAAGGCAATTGGTCGTGCAACTTGCTGCGGTCACAATGCGGTGGCGGTCCGGTTCGTAGATGTCGTGATTCACCCCGTATACGATATTGGCGGCGTCACCGTCCTTGACCGGCGCAGATATAACCACCTTCTTTACGCCTGCGTCAAAGTAGGGGGCGAGCTTTGCCTCTGTTTTGAAGACACCAGTGCAGTCGATCACCACATCGACACCCTCCAGCGGCAGCGCGGCGATGTCGCGGGTGCCAATGAACGGCAGACGCTGGCCGTCAATTGTCACGCTACCCTCATCATGGGCGAAATTGGCCTTCCAGCGGCCGTGGACCGTGTCGAACTCAAACAGATGGGCATGCATCTCGGGATCACCCACCGCGTCATTGATCCATGCAATTTTTGCCCCCCGTTCCAGCAGCGGCTTCAAGGCCAGCTTGCCGATGCGGCCTAGGCCGTTGAGTGCGTAAACAGTCATATCTGTGATCCTTTGTCAGTAGATTGGCCAATCCCGTCGGCAGCTTTTTGCAAGGACAACCGGTCCAGCGAAGCAAAGGGCAAAGCCGAAAACGCGATCATGCGGTTCCTTAGCGCGCCGTAGGTTTGGTGAAAGGCGAGACTCTTTTCGGCATCAGAGCCATCAACCTTGACCGGATCAGGCAGGCCCCAATGCGCGTTGATGGGCTGGCCGGGCCACGAGGGGCATTCTTCATTGGCCGCCTGATTGCAGACGGTGAAGACGAAATCGAAATTTGGGGCATCCGCCCCTTGGAACTCAGAAATGTTCTTGGAACGAAGGACTGATACATCATGCCCCTTCTGTTCCAGCACCTCGAGTGCAAACGAATTCAGTTCCGAGCGAGGCTTGGTGCCTGCCGAGTAAGCAATAAAACGATTACCGGCGAGGTCGCGCAAGATGGACTCGGCAAAGATGGACCGTGCAGAGTTGCCTGTGCAAATGAACAGGACGTTGAATTTTCGGTCGGCCATTTGAATGTCTCCGTGAATGGCGGAATAGGCATTTGGGGCGCAAATCTCAGGCCTCCCCCTGCAACAGTCGTGCAGAAGGTAATCGACGGTCTCGCGGGCGGCATCCATGTCGATTGCATAGCGCAAGGAGGTGCCAATACGCTCTTGGCTGATCAAACCGGCTTGCATCAGCGCGTTCACATAGGTCGACAGAGTATTTGGCTTTAGTCCAAGTGCCTGCGCCAATTCTGTCGCCGGAACGCAATCGGGATAGCGTCGCATCAGCAGCCGGAATAGCGCCAGCCGTTTGGGATGGCCAAGTGTCGAAAGGCGGTTGGGAATTACTGTTTCCATATTTCATGAATATATGAAGTATAATCATTCCAAAAGTGAAGGTTTTGTAACACTGCGGTTGGATCTTAACCAGAAAACTGCCGCAGACGGGCTTACCGGCGGGTTGTGAGGGATCAGGCCTGCGAATTCCGGCAGATGAGATAATAATTCTTTCACAGAACCATCACGGCCCTGTCACGTTCGTCCCAGTAGATCGCCATAACGTGATTATGGAGAAGAAAATGCGAAATACTGCTGTTTTTATTTTGACTTGCTGTGCGGTTCTGCCCGCCGCGGCGCAAAATGTTGAAAATGTGGAATATGGTCCGCGCCCCTACTACCTTATTGATCAGATGGAGGAGGGTGCCCTTAAAGACCAGCTGACCCAATGCATGGGTCAAGAAGGGCAAACTTCGTTGTTCTCAATCGGGCACCGTGGCGCACCTTTGCAGTTTCCCGAACATACCGTCGAGTCCAATGCAGCCGCTGCACGGATGGGCGCTGGCATACTGGAATGTGACGTAACCTTTACGGAAGACCTGGAATTGGTGTGTCGTCATGCGCAAAATGATTTACACACCACCACGAACATTCTGACAAGTCCCTTGGCGGATACTTGCGTGCAACCCTTTACACCTGCCAACGGTGATACCTCGGCCTCAGCAGAATGCCGCACGTCCGAGATTACGTTGGCCGAGTTCCGGACACTGACCCCGAAAATGGATGCGGCTGATGCAGCTGCGACCACGCCAGAAGCTTATTTGCAAGGAACAGCAGATTGGCGCACGGATCTCTATTCAGCAGAGCCCGCAACGCTAATGACCCATGCCGAGTCCATCACACTTTTCCAGTCTCTCGGTGCGAAGTTTACGCCAGAGCTTAAAGCACCTTCCGTCGAAATGCCGTTCAACGGGTTTACCCAGGCCGACTATGCGCAAAAACTGGTCGATGAATACAGGGCAGCAGATATTCCACCGTCCGATGTCTGGCTGCAGTCCTTCAATCTGGAAGACGTGCTGTATTGGATCGAAGCGGAGCCGGAATTTGGCGTGCAGGCAGTTTATTTGATGGATGAGTACGACACCGAAGGCTATTCCCCGATGGATGCGGTCACATGGCCGAACACCATGGAAGAGCTGAAATCGATGGGTGTGAACTATATCGCACCTCCGACATGGATGTTGGTGACCACATCTGCCGACGGGGAAATCGTCCCGTCAGAGCTGGCTGTGCAAGCAAAAGTAGCAGGGCTTGAGATCATCACATGGACGATCGAGCGGTCTGGCCCGCTCAAGGACGGCGGCGGATGGTACTACCAGTCGATCTCGGCTCTGACCGACAGCGACGGAGTCATGTATGAATACATCCATGTATTGGCGCAGGATGTTGGTGTTGTAGGTATATTCTCAGATTGGCCTGCAACGGTAACCTACTACGCAAACTGCATGGGGCTTGAATAGGCTGATTGCCTTTTCCTGGTACAGTGGTCCTCCCTCCTTATGTAACACGCGCCCCTGTTGGCCCCTGCCCTTTCGGGCAGGGGCTTCTCGATCACTCATTGGTCTTCTAGCGTCAGTGTGACCCGGTCCCCTGCAAACCAGGTGCGCCCGTATTCTACTGGCTTACCGATCGCACATGTATTGACACTTGACGATCTCAGCAAAGGATCGCCTTCGCCAACGTTTAAAAGCAGCGCATGGGTTGCAGTAGCGCGGACAGCCGTGAGCCGGGTTGAGGCCCGTGTATAATCATCGATACCAGCAATACTCAGCGCTCGGGTGACGCTACTTGTTTCTGTCAATGCCGCGGTAATTTCTGGGAGCCACAGGATCGGGAACAGGCTTTCAAATACGGCAATTGGCTGACCATCTGCCAATGAAAGTCCATGATAAGCACAGACCGAATCGCCCGCCTCAATTTGCAACGCCTGAGCCTCGCCAATCGTCGCTGCGCGCTCATCCAACGCGAGCATGCGCTTTTCGGGTCTGCGGCCTGCGGCGATCAGGTTTTCGTGGAACCGAACCCGATTACCAATCGGATAGTCGGTCGGCGTGGCCGCGACAAAGGCCCCTGCACCGCGACGGGTGCGCACCAGCCCTTCCTCAACCAATACCGAAATCCCGTGGCGCACCGTGTGGCGGTTCACGCCAAAGCGGTCTGCCAGCGCAGCCTCGGTCGGCAACTTGTCTCCCGGCGCATAACGTCCTTCAGCTAAGTCACTGCGCAATGCATTGGCGATGGCCTTCCAAATCGGGGTTTTGTCAGAACTGTCACGCAAATTTCACAAAACTCTTCTGTCATGAGGACATCAATATGATAAGATATGTATAGTTGTATAGGAAAGAGACAAGTTGTCGAGATGAAAGACACCGTGAGCGAAAATAATCCCCGCAAGGCGTGGATGGGTCTGCTGGCTAAAGCGCCCGAAGGCCGTGTGGCCGCACTGTTGGATGCTGAAACATCGCGCCCTGCTTTTACGTGGCTGCGTGCACCAGAGATTGGCAGCACGATGGTCCGCGGACGCGCTGGTGCCACCGGCGCACCATTCAATCTGGGCGAGATGACTATAACCCGCTGCGCTTTGACGTTGGAAACCGGCGAAGTCGGGCACAGCTATATTCAAGGGCGTAGCAAAACAGATGCCGAGGTCGCCGCTCTAGTCGATGCGCTTATGCAAACCGCAATGGCAAGTAGGCTGCGCGAGACGGTCCTTGAGCCTCTGGAAGCAGGGATGGCCACCATGAAAGCCGCCCGCGCGGCCAAGGCAGCCGCGACAAAGGTTGATTTCTTTACCATGACCCGAGGAGAAGACTGATGCAGGCAAACACCCTGTCCGGCGGCTTTGCCGATCCAGCCACCCAGTCAGCCCACGCCTTTCGCAGTGTGATGGAGGCCATGGCGCGTCCCGGCACCATTCAGGATATCGACGGGGCAGCACCCCCTGCCCCGCTGTCGCCCGCGATGGGCGCCGTTCTGCTGACGCTCTGCGACACGGAAACACCGGTTTATCTGGCTGGCGATATGGATTGCGAAGCGGCGCGGGCGTGGCTGGCCTTTCACACAGGGGCGCCTTTTGTTGGCCCCGCGCATTGTATGTTTGCGGTTGGCAAGTGGGACGCGCTCGCGCCGCTCACGGTCTATCCGATCGGCACGTCCGAGTACCCTGACCGCTCAGCCACACTCATAATCGAATGTTCCGAACTTGCCGCCTCAGGTGCCACATTGACGGGTCCCGGTATCAAGGATCGGGCAACGCTTTCCTTGCCAGAAGTGGAAGCGTTTCAGGCCAACCGAACCCTGTTCCCGCTGGGGCTGGATTTCATTTTCACTTGTGGCGAACGCCTCGCGGCTTTGCCCCGGTCAACCGAAGTCTCGCGCTCAAGTAGCGAAGCGATAGCGCAAGTAGGAGCATCCTGACATGTATGTAGCAGTCAAAGGCGGAGAGCGGGCAATCGAGAATGCCCATGCCTGGCTCGCCGAGGAACGCCGCGGTAACACGGATATCGCGGAGCTCAGCATTGCGCAAATCCGCGAGCAACTAAGTCTTGCCGTCAATCGCGTCATGGCCGAAGGCTCGCTATATGATCCGAACCTTGCGGCACTTGCAATCAAGCAGGCGCGTGGCGATCTGATCGAAGCGATCTTCCTCATTCGCGCTTATCGCACCACTCTGCCGCGCTTTGGTGCATCCGAGCCTGTCGATACCGGCATGATGGCCTGCGACAGGCGGATCTCGGCCACGTTCAAGGACTTGCCCGGCGGGCAGGTCCTGGGCCCAACATTTGACTACACGCACCGTTTGCTTGACTTCAAACTGGCCGCTGATGGCGAGGTGCCCAAGGCTCCATCACGTGACGCCGAGACGGGCACTGTCCCGCATGTCACCGAATTCCTGAATCGCGAAGGGCTGATCGAAGAGGCCCCTCATGACGATACACCGCCCCCCGATCTGACACGCGAACCGCTGGAAATGCCCGCCGACCGCGCCCTGCGCCTGCAAGCGCTGACCCGCGCGGACGAAGGTTTTACCCTTGGCCTCGCATACTCCACGCAGCGCGGCTACGGGCGCAACCATGCCTTTGTGGGCGAGCTGCGGATCGGGTCAGTTCCGGTCGAGATGGACATCCCCGAACTGGGATTTGCCGTTGAGATCGGAGAAGTGATCCTGACCGAGTGCGAAACCGTCAACCAATTCACCGGCTCGAAAACCGAGCCGCCACAGTTCACCCGCGGGTACGGGCTGGTCTTTGGCCAGACCGAGCGCAAGGCGATCTCTATGGCCTTGGTTGATCGCGCGCTACGCTGGGAAGAACTGGGCGAGGATAACGTTGGTGCACCCGCACAGGACGCAGAATTCGTTCTGTATCATGCCGATAATATTCAGGCGACGGGGTTTCTAGAGCATATCAAACTACCCCATTACGTCGATTTTCAGTCTGAATTGGAACTGGTGCGCAAGCTCCGTCGCGAAGCGGGAGCGCAACAGGTGCAGGAGGCAGCAGAATGACCGAGTATAACTTCGCCTATTTGGACGAGCAAACAAAACGGATGATCCGCCGTGCAATCCTTAAGGGGCTTGCCATTCCCGGCTATCAGGTCCCTTTCGCCTCTCGCGAGATGCCGATGCCCTATGGCTGGGGAACAGGCGGCGTGCAGGTGTCGGCTGCGGTGCTGACGCCCAGGGACACGTTCAAGGTGATCGACCAAGGGGCCGATGACACCACAAACGCGGTTTCAATACGGACTTTCTTTCAACGCACTGCTGGAGTTGCGACGACCACTGCGACAAGTGATGCCACTGTGATCCAGACCCGGCACCGCATCCCCGAAGAGCCGCTGCACGAGGGTCAGATCCTTGTCTATCAGGTGCCGATCCCCGAACCGCTGCGTTTTCTTGAACCCCGTGAAAGCGAGACACGTAAGATGCACAGCCTTGAAGAATATGGACTGATGCATGTGAAACTTTATGAAGATATTAGCCGCCACGGTCATATCGCCACCTCTTACGCCTATCCGGTCAAGGTCGAAGGGCGCTATGTGATGGACCCCTCGCCGATCCCCAAATTCGACAACCCCAAACTAGGGGATATGGCCGCAATCCAGCTTTTTGGCGCGGGGCGCGAGCAACGTATTTATGCACTGCCCCCTTATACCCAAGTGGTCAGCCTCGACTTTGAGGATCATCCGTTTGAAGCGTCCAAGGCAGATCACCCCTGCGGGATGTGCGGTGCGACCGACAGCTATCTGGATGAGTTGATCATCGATGACTTAGGTGGGCGGATGTTTGTCTGCTCTGACACCGATTATTGCGAAGCGCGCCAGGCAGCGGGCCATAAAGGAAAGGACGCAGCATGACACCTTTGCTTTCCGTTCAGGGCATCACCAAGCGATATGGTGCGCATATCGGTTGCGCCGATGTGTCTTTTGACCTGTATCCCGGTGAGGTTATGGGGATCGTTGGCGAAAGCGGATCAGGCAAATCCACCTTGCTCAATTGCATGGCTGGGCATTTGGTCCCAGATGCGGGACAGGTGGTATTCGACACCCGCACCGACGGCTCGCGCGACACAATTACCATGTCGGAGCCGGAGCGGCGGATGCTCGGTCGCACCGATTGGGCCTTTGTCCACCAACACGCCCGTGACGGGTTGCGCATGGGGGTCAGCGCCGGTGGCAATGTCGGCGAGCGGTTGATGGCTGTGGGAGAGCGTCACTACGGCGACATCCGCGACAAGGCCACGGACTGGCTAGGGCGGGTCGAGATTGATGCGTCCCGTGTAGATGATCGACCCACAACATTCTCTGGCGGGATGCAGCAACGCTTGCAAATAGCCCGCAACCTCGTCACGGGCCCGCGCCTTGTGTTCATGGATGAACCCACAGGTGGTCTTGATGTGTCGGTTCAGGCGCGACTGCTGGATTTGCTGCGCGGTCTGGTGCGTGACATGGGGCTCTCAGCGATCATCGTAACCCATGACCTGGCTGTGGTTCGCCTACTGGCGGACCGCCTGATGGTCATGAAATCAGGCCGCGTGGTCGAGGCGGGCCTGACAGATCAGGTGCTGGATGATCCGCAGCATGCCTATAGCCAGCTTCTTGTCAGTTCAGTTTTACAGGTATGAGCCATGATAGACCTTAGCAACGTTTCCAAAACCTTTACCCTGCACAATCAGGGAAGTGCCGTGATCGAGGTGATCAGCAATGTGTCCTTCGCGGTTGCCCCTGGCGAATGCGTGGCGCTCACTGGGGCCTCTGGTGCTGGTAAATCCACGCTGATGCGGATGATCTACGGCAATTACCTGACGCAGGCAGGTGAAATTCGCATTGGCGGTTTGAACATCGTACAGGCCGAGCCGCGCGACATCATCAAATTGCGCCGTGATGTGCTGGGCTATGTTAGCCAGTTCCTGCGTGTGGTGCCGCGCGTGCCAACGCTCGATGTGGTTGCAGAGCCTCTGCGCGCTTTGGGAGTACCGACAGACGAAGCGCAGGACCGCGCATCGGCGCTTCTGACTCAATTAAACATCCCCGAAAGGCTGTGGTCCTTGTCCCCCACAACCTTCTCGGGCGGCGAGCAACAGCGCGTGAACATTGCCCGTGGTTTTGCCCATACCTACCCTGCGATGTTGCTTGATGAACCTACCGCGAGCCTGGACGCTGCGAACCGCGAGGTGGTGCTCTCCTTAATCGAGGACGCCAAAGCGCGCGGCGCGGCCATTATCGGTATTTTCCATGATGAGGCAGCCCGTACTCACGTCTGTGATCGTGAAATTGATGTCGGCCGCTTTACCCCCGGAATGGCTGCATGACGCTTGCCTCAAAGTCTGGGGGACGCCTCATCGCGGTTGTCGGCCCATCGGGTGTTGGCAAGGACAGCGTGATGGCGGGCCTACACGGCGCAATACCCGATTTGCATCTGGTGCGCCGCGTCATCACACGTGCGCCCGACTTGGGCGGCGAGGATTACGATGCGGTGTCTGTGTCACAATTTGAAGCCTTGGTTGAAGAAGGGGCTTTTGCCGTGCATTGGCGCGCGCACGGGCTGCACTACGGCATTCCGATCACCGTCAAATACCAACTTGGCAAGGGCACCGATTGCCTTGTCAACTTCTCTCGCAAGGCTCTGGCCCAAGCGGCCGAGATTTTCCCACGCCTCGTAGTTCTCAACATCACCGCGAAACCGGAAACGCTTTCGCACCGTCTGGCCGCGCGGGCCCGTGAGACAGAGGAGGAGATCAGCAAACGCCTTGCCCAGGCTGACAAGCCTTTGCCGGCTGGGCTCAAGGTGATCAACCTCGCAAACGATGGTCCGCTGTCCCAGACCATCACCCGGGGCGCGGCACTGCTTCAGCCAGTGAGTTTGTAGCGATGGATCACCTCGAACCGGCCATCTTCCCGCTCACCGCACAAAGCGATCTGGTCAAGGACAAAGGGCGTGGGCAAATCGGGCAGAAACCGGCGTACATTCTCGGTCCAAGTTGGGATCGCAGCGTCGGGCAAACGCCCCGACAAGGTCAAGTGAAACCTGAACTCTTCCATCACGTAAGGGTACCCCCACTCAACAAGCAATGCGTCCTGACGTGCACTCAGTCCTGCTGCGCGGCGACGCGCCATCTCCTGCTCCTCGACTGGTGCGCGGAAACCGTCAAGATCACGAACGCAAGTCTGCGCAACCTGCTGTACGGCCTCTGCTCCGCCCTGCGGCGTCAACGCCAGAAACCGACCCATCGTCGTCAGCTGCAAACAATCGCAGATCGCGGGGGCAAGCGATGCCGCCATCGCCGAGGTGGCCTGCTCCAATTCCGCAATTGCGCGCGTTTGGATCAAGCGAAACGGCGGCTTCAACGTTCCGTGAAACCCGTATTTACGCGGTGTCATCGTGATGTCACGCAAACCGCTCAAACTTGGCTGACGCGTCTCACAGCCCTGCACAACATCCCAGCCCAGCCAAGATGCTCCAAAATCGGCCAAGGGCCCATTCGGCGGCACATAGTAAATTGCAAATCGAGAGTATGACATGAATTCCCCTTTTCCCACGTCCTCTTTGACAAAGGCTTGTGACAACGATGTGTCAAGCGACCTATGTATCGCCAATGCGCAGCTTGTGTTGGAAGATCAGGTACTCACTGGTGCGGTGACAATCGAACAAGGCGTCATTTGTGACATTACTGAAGGGGATCATGTCCCAACCGGTGCCCTCGATTGTGCCGGTGATCTTGTTATTCCCGGCCTTGTCGAACTGCATACAGACAATGTCGAACGCCATATCGAACCGCGCCCAGAGGTGGACTGGCCACATTTGCCCGCCCTGATCGCTCACGATGCAGAGCTGGCGTCCACTGGCATCACGACGGTGTTTGACGCCATGCGGGTGGGGTCCATCCATAGCGGCAAGGGACGCTACATCGACTACGCTCGAAAGCTGGCGGATGAACTCTTGGCAGCCCGCGCCAAAGGGTATTTCAAGATCAGTCATTTCCTCCATCTGCGGGCCGAAATCTGTTCAGAGACGCTGCTTGAGGAATTGGCGGCGTTCGGATCATCAGACCGGGTCGGCATCGTCAGCCTGATGGACCACACCCCGGGCCAGCGCCAATTCCGTGACCTGACCGCGCTCAAAACCTATGTCGCTAAGAAACGCGGGATGAACGACGAGGAGTTTGCCGATCATGTTGAGACCCTGTTGGATCTGCAAAAACGCTTCGGGGCAAAGCACGAGGCGGGTGCAGTGCAAGAGGCCCGCCGCTTGGGTGCAGTTCTGGCCAGCCATGATGATACCACGGCCGATCATGTTGGAACCTCAGCGGGGAACGGCGTGGGTTTTGCCGAGTTTCCCACAACGGTTGAAGCCGCAGCCACCTGTCGCATCCACGGCATTGCCGTGATGATGGGCGCACCCAACCTGATCCGCGGCGGATCCCATTCCGGCAATGTTGCGGCAGAGGCTCTCGCAAAAGCCGATCTTCTCGACATTGTCTCGTCAGACTACGTGCCCTCGGCGCTGCTTTTGTCGGCCTTCCGCCTTGCAGATATTTGGAATGATTTGCCCCGCGCCATTGCTACCGTGACCAGCAACCCCGCAAAGGCCGTGCGGTTGCATGACCGCGGTGCTTTGAAAGCAGGTTTGCGCGGTGATGTTCTGCGTGTGCGCAAAATCGACCAAATACCTCTGCTTCGCGGTGTCTGGAGCCAAGGCAACAAAGTTGGCTGAGACTTTTTGAGTCTCGGCGGCGTACGTCACAAAGGTTTCATGAAACTGTAGCGCCATTGATACGCAGCGCCACTATTCATCCGAATGAATAAACTTGGAGGGTGCTATGAAACTGAAATCTCTTTTGCTGGGTGTAAGCCTTGCCGCTGTGTCTGCCTTTGCAGCGACAGCTGAAACCTGGAAACTTGCCGTCACAGATGTTGAAGGTATGGAACGCCTGCAACTGGAATGGGGCCCGTTCAAGGAGGCGCTTGAAGTGGCCACCGGCGACACATTCGAATTCTATGCAGTAAACTCGCGCACGGCTGCAGCCGAGGCGCTGCGCGGTGAGACCGTGGATTTTGTAGTCTCTGGACCTGCAGAATATGTGGTTATCAACAAGCTGACCAATGCCACGCCGCTGATCGGCCTCGGTCGCCCTGATTATCACTGTGCCATTATCGTGCGCGCTGACAGCGGCATCAACGTGCCTGCTGATTTGATAGGCAGGTCGGTCGCCTTTGGCGATATCGGTTCGACCTCAAATATGCTTTGCCCAATGCAGGTACTCGCTGATCACGGCGTCGATCCGGTCAATGACATTGAGAAAATCCACACCTCGCGCAACATCGCCTTTGAGGCTTTGAACAACGGCGATATCGACGCGCTCGGCATGAATGCAGGCACTTTCATCGGCGTCCGCAATGGCCAAACGGAGCTGCCTTACGGTTTTTACAAGATGATTGCGCGCTCGGGCGACCTGCCCAATGACATGATCATGGTGGGGGCACATGTGCCAACCGAGGCTGCCGAAGCAGTGCGAGACGCGGTCCTTGGGAACAAGGCGCAGGTCATCGCAGGCATCACGGCTCACGAAGAAAACGACAAGTATGTCGGCATGGACCTCGTTGCGATTGAAGACAGCGCGTATGACTACGTCCGTTCGATGTATTCGAACGCTGGCTACCCTCAGTTCGACAATTTCATCGGTGAGTAGTGTCCTGTTAAAACATCCGGCAGCACCTGATGTGTCGCCGGGGCAAGCCGGGGTGGTCTTCGCCCCGGTTTCGCCCGTTGAAATTGAAGCCCGCGCCGTTTCCAAAACCTTTGGGGCAACGCCTATATTTTCCGACGTGAGTTTCCGCCTCGCCCGCGGAGAGGCGACAGCACTCGTTGGTGCCAACGGGACCGGGAAATCGACCCTACTGCGCTGCCTGATGGGGTTGATCCCGACCTCGACGGGCAGCGTGCATTTGCTGGGACAGCAGACAGATGAAGCAACCGGGCACCAGATGCGCTCAATTCGCGCGCAGGTTGGGCTGGTCTCTCAGAAACACAATTTGGTGCCCCGACTGTCTGTGCTTTCGAATGTCTTGCACGGTCTTCTAGGCAAGCATCCCGGCATACGTCATTGGAGCCATTCGCTAGCCCCCCAATCCTCTCGGGAAACTGCCATGCAGGCGTTGGAACGCGTTGGACTTGCTGATTTCGCGCACCGGCGCGCGGATCGGCTGTCGGGTGGGCAATCGCAACGCGTGGCCATTGCCCGCGCCATCGTCGGCGCGCCCAAGGTTCTCTTTGCTGATGAGCCTTGTGCGTCACTTGATCCAAGAGCAGGCGAAGACGTTATGGAGCTGTTCTTCCAGCTCGTCCGCGACGAGAATGTGACTGTCGTCTTTACCTCGCACAACATTGAACATGCATTGAAATACGGCGACCGCGTGCTTGGCCTTGCGCAAGGGCGCATTCAGCTTGACGCGACAGCAGCTTCGCTGAGTTCCGCCGATCTGAGAGGTCTTTATGACTGATACCACCCCCTCGCGATTTGAACTGGCGCGGTTTGAGCGGCCCTCTGCCATCAGTTTTTTGGGCTATGCGCTTGGACTTGTCATCATCTTCTGGTGCCTCGCCGGTGCCGGCTTCTCGCTTGAAAAAGTTGCCAGCTCCCCACCCCGCTTTGCCGATTTCGCCGCGCGAGCCTTCCCGCCGAACCTTGACCCACAAGTGCTCACCCGGCTGGGCTGGAAAATGGTCGAGACACTACAAATCGCCGTTGCCGGTGCTGTGATCGGGGTAATCTTATCTGTTCCTGTCGCCCTCTTGGCGGCGAAGGGGTTGATCGCCGGCCCATGGGTGAACCAAATTGTGCGGACGGGACTGAGTTTCATCCGTGCTGTACCTGACATCGCCTGGGCACTGGTTTTCGTTGTGGCCGTGGGCCTTGGTCCCTTTGCCGGCATGCTGGCCATCGTGATCGACACAATCGGCTTTTGCGGACGCTTTTTCGCCGACGACATGGAAGCAACCGACAAAGGCTCCGCCGAGAGCCTAACAGCCACTGGTGCGCGGAAACTCGATGTTGTGGCCTGTGCCACGATCCCCGGCAGCCTGCCCGCTTTCATTTCCACCTCTCTCTTTGCGTTGGAAAAAGCCGTCCGGTCGTCGACTATCCTTGGCCTTGTCGGTGCGGGTGGTATCGGGATCGAGCTTAAAGTTGGTTTTGACCTTTTCGATTACCCCACAGCGATGACCGTGATCTTGATGATCGCAGTTGTTGTGATCGGGATCGAGCTCGTCAGCGGCTGGGCCCGCACCAAAATTATCGGAGAACAACGGTGAAATCGGATACAGCAGACCAGCATTGGAATGATCAATGGAAATCTATCGAAGAAGATAGCAAGTGGCTGACGCCCGAGAAGGACGTGCAAGAATGGGCGGCTGGTCTGGCAAAAGGCGCACGCATTCTTGATCTTGGAGCGGGCGTGGGGCGTCACGCACTTTGGCTGGCATCCCAGAGCTTTGACGTGATCGCGTTGGATGCCGCGCCCGGCGGGTTGGCAGAGATTGAAAAGGCCGGTGGCGTGGAAACAGTTCTGGCCCGCATGGATGCGCTGCCGTTCAAGGATCACGCCTTTGACCACGTGCTCAGCTGGAACGTGATCTACCATGGCGATGAAGACATCCTGCTGCGCACCATTGCCGAAATTCGTCGCGTGCTGAAACCCGGCGGCAGTTATATGGGCACCATGCTGTCCAAACGCCGCCTGCCGCATGAGCAGGCGAAATACACAGGTCGTGAAATCAGCCGCAACGCATGGGTTTTTGATGCGCCCGGTACGGACAAAATGCACCCCCATTACTTTTGCGCGGCGGCAGATCTGTTGGCCCTGTTTTCGGGCTTTGAATGCCTGAAGCTTGACGACCGTGAACACGAAAAGCCGGGGACTTTCCACTGGCACCTTACAATGGAACGACTTTGAATGATTACCTTTGAAGGCGCACAAGTCTACCTGCCCGGCGAGATCACTGAAACGAATGTTTCCATCAGCAATGGCAATATCGTCGAATTAGGTGGCCCCGCACAAGGCGAGGTGATCGACGCACGTGGATTGATACTGGCCCCTGCTCTGATCGACGTACATGGCGACGCGTTCGAACGCCAGCTGATGCCCCGTCCAGGAGTTTTCTTCCCAACCGAAACAGCGCTCATCGACACTGACCGTCAACTTGCAACCAACGGGATCGCCACTGCTTACCACGCGATCACGCTGGGATGGGAGCCGGGGCTGCGCGATGTGGCACGCGGCCGCGAACTCATGCAAGCCATGCGCGATCTGGCCGCGCGGCTGACCGTGGAAAACCGCGTGCAGCTTCGGTGGGAAACCTTCGCATTCGAGGCTTTGGACGTGATCGAATGGGCGCTTGCAGGGCCGCTATTGCCTTCCGTGGCATTCAATGACCACACGTCCATGACCATGCGGGCCTATGACGTGCCAATCCAGGACCGCGCTTTTGAGCTGTCGCCTGATTTTTCAATCGCGTCGCTAGACGACGCGCGGATGAAAAAGCGGACTGCCTCCAAAGCCCATCGCGCGGGGCTGAGCGAGGAAGACTATATCGCGCTCTTGGGCTGCGTCTGGGATCGGCGCAGCGAGGTACCGGACGCAATCGCATCGGTTGCACAGATGGCCCGTACAGCGGGAGCGCCCATGCTAAGCCATGATGATACACGGGCGGAAACTCGCACCTATTTCCGCAAGCTTGGCGCAAGAGTGGCCGAATTTCCGATGGTGATTGAGGCGGCAGAAGCGGCCCGCCAAGGTGGTGATCCGATCATCTTTGGCGCGCCGAATGCCGCGCGTGGAGGAAGCCACATCGGCTCGCTTGGTGCGGGTGATATGGTGGAGGCCGGTCTGTGCGATGCGCTCGCTTCGGATTATTTCTACCCCGCCATGCTGGCCGCAGTTGCCAAGCTTGAGGCAGAGCGCCGCGCGGATCGGCTTGCGCTTTGGTCGCTCGTCTCATCTGGCCCCGCGTGGGCGATGGGTTTGCCCGACCGGGGCGACATCACTGTTGGCAAGCGCGCGGACCTTGTTTTGGTGGATTGGCCCGACGGCTCTGTCCCAGCCATTCAGGGGACATGGGTTGCGGGCCGTTGCGCCTATCGTGGTATGCCCGCTGGATGAACCTGCCAAGACTGAACCGCGATTATTTGCCTGCCATTGGACTGGGGATAACCCAGATTATGGGCTACGGGACGTTGATGTACGCCCACGCCGTGCTCTTGCCAGAAATGGCCAAGGATCTTGGACTGACTCTTTCAGAGGTTTTCGGCATTCTGTCGCTGGGCCTTTTCTTTGGCGGCCTGGTCTCGCCCATTGCTGGAAAACTGGTGGACCACTGTGGCGGTCGCTGGGTGATGACACTGGGCTCGATCGTGGCCAGCCTTGCGGTGATGGCGATGAGCCAAATTGAAGGGCGGATCGGGTTGTTTGTACTGATCTTGGTGGCCGAAGGCGCGGGCATGTTCGTGCTGTATAATGTGGCCTTTGCCAGTGTGGCGCGACTGGATCTAGGCGTTCTGCCGCAACGCTCGATTTCTGTCATCACGCTGTTTGGCGGGGTCGCCTCGACTATTTTCTGGCCGCTGACTCTCGCGCTGTTTAACCGGTACGGATGGGAAACAACATGGATGATCCTCGGCTTAAGTGCCTTACTAATCTGCACACCGATCCACTTCTTTGTCTTGCGCGAGCCTGAACGCGCCGCTGATGCACCCAAGCCTGACAATTCGCCGGACTGGCCCGAACTGACCGGGCACCTGCGCAAACAGGCCATGCTGTGGATGATCGTTTCTTTCATTTTTTCTGGCTACCTGATGGGCGCTGTTATGACACTTTGGGTGACCAATGTTCAGGACTTGGGCCATACGGCAGCCATTGCAGCCTTCGCCGGTGCCGTCATCGGCCCGTTCAAAACCGTGGGCCGGTTTTTTGAGATGGTGGTGAGTCGCAGCATGTACCCGTTGGTGACCTATGCGCTTAGCCTTGGGCTGATGTTTTCTGGCTTTGTCGTCCTGTTGATCTTCGGATTTACGTTAACTGGACTTCTGCTTGCGGCTGCACTTTACGGAATGGGCGACGGGATCAAAACCATCGCGCGCGGTACCCTGCCTTTGGCGCTCTTCGGTGCCAAAGGTTACGGCGCACGACTTGGGTGGATCTCCTTCGTGCAAATGGGGATCAACGCCTCTGCCCCTTTTGCTTTTGCATGGACCACGCAAACCTACGGCGGCTGGTGGTCTTTTGCTGTCATGGCCCTGTGTCTTTGCTGTGCCATCGCTACCTATATGTTTATTCCCGACCCAAGGACCAACAGATATGACCCCGCGCAAAATAGGCGCCTGCCTGAAAACATCTGAGATTGCCAACCACCGCGATTGGCTGTTTGATGATGCCCGCGATATCGAACTACAGGATTTCATGTCCCATGCCGCGCTGACCAGCGGATTCGACGATCGCATTGCCGCCGCCAAGACGGCCCTTGATGGGCATACTGGACGCCTTGGCATTCATGGGCCCTTTGAAGGTCTGGATATCGACAACAAAGACGCGGAACTGCGCCCGATCATTACTGCACGGTACCTGAAAGCGCTGGAGGCTGCAGACCGGATCGGCGCACGCCAGATGGTGCTGCATTCTCCCTACACGGCTTGGTATCAGAACAACATTTTCAGCTTTTCGGGCTACGCCGAGAGCAAACTGGGCCGCATCCATCAAATTCTAGACCCCGTCGTGCGCGCAGCCGAAGACATGGGCATCACTCTTGTGATCGAAAACATTCAGGACGTTCGCCCTGAAACCCGCCGCGCCATGGTCGATAGCTTTGGATCAAGCGCCATCGCACTATCCATCGACACCGGACACGCCCAACTGGCCCGCCGTATGTCAAACGCGCCTCCCGTCGCAGATTTTATTATCGATGCCGGTGCGCAATTAGCGCATGTGCATTTGCAAGACGTCGATGGCCACGCCGACCGGCACTGGGCCCCAGGAGAGGGCGAAATCGAATGGACAGCTGTCTTTCGCGCGCTAGCGGCTTGCCAAAGCGCCCCGCATCTGGTGCTCGAACTGCGCAACAAGGCCGATATAACGAAAGGATTTCGGGCGCTGAACGATCTTGGACTGGTGACGTGAGGCGGGTCCGTTCTCCGATTATTCCGTATCTATGATCCAGACAGGGGTTTGGCCGTGTGCCTAGTTCGATGTCCTGCGATTGGCCTGTGGCCGTTAAAACTCGATCGGCTAGGTGCAAAAAAGAGATGACTCTGCTGCAAAGCCTGACCCAACAGATATTGTCTACCGGCACTTCTGAGAAAGCTTGATTTCAATCAACCCTTTGCCTTTGCCCTTGGCTTCACAACGCGGCAGTGTTCAGCATCATCGGACTTTTGTTCAGCCACCAAGCTTGTCGAATCGAAGACTCCGAAATATTGTCATAGTTATGTTACCAAAATGGCTGGGGGCCCTATGACACATTACATTGCGGAACTCGACGATGCGCAAAAAATAGCTGCCGTTTGGGTAAAAGAAAAGGCAACGCGGGGCCCAAGTGTGTTTGACCCTAAAAAACATATGTTTGATACAGCCCCAGACAACAAATTTTCTGGTGCATCGAAGAAAGATATCGAAAACTGGATAGCGGACGCGTAAGCCGGACATCACCGCAGTCCATCGCGTTAAGGACGTCCTCACTGATCCAAAGTTTTTAAGATAATTCATAGTGAAGGTCACTTCGAACGCCAACACAGATTATCCGAACCTGCGATGAACGCTATTAGATGTTTTGTGGATCGCATTATTCAGGTCAGCACATCGCGCCAGACAGGATTGGACCACGCACTTTTCCCTGCCTTGTCCACCACAGTCACGCGCAACCACTCACATTGGGCAAACCGTTCAAGCGGCACGCGTGTAGAGGTCATCGACTGGCCATGCATACACAACTTGCTCAGCTGCATTTACTAACCAACGGAAGCATAGAAAAAATCGCGCCGATCCTCCACCGGCTACGATAATTACGATAATGTAGTAGCAGTGTTGAAATCACTGTAAGCATCCGGCGTGGACCGCGGCTATGCGGCCTTGACGTTTTGTGCTGCGGTTTTCCAGTTCCACGGTAGCAGCTCGTGTACGCGCGAGACGGGCATGTCGGGCAGTCGTTTTAGAACGTCAGCGAGCCAGGCTTGGGGGTCGATGTCGTTCATTTTTGCGGTGATGATCAATGTGTACATGAAGGCCGCGCGGTCGCCGCCGCGTTCGGAACCGGCGAAGAGCCAGCTTTTTCGACCCAGAGCTACGCCGCGCAGGGCGCGTTCGGCTGCGTTGTTTGTTAAGCAGATGCGCCCGTCGTCCAGGAAGGTTGTGAAGGCGTCCCAGCGGCCTTGCTTTTCAATCATGTACTTGATCGCCTTGGCGACCGGGTTGTGCTTGGACATCCGCGCTCTTTGCTCGATGAACCAGGCGTGCAAAGCCTCGACCAAGGGCCGCGACAGGGTTTGGCGGGCGGCGTGACGGTCGTCAGTATTCAGGCCGTTGATATCGCGCTCGATGTCGAAGATCGCGTCGATGCGCTGAACGGCCTCGAGCGCAATGGGCGAGATGTCATGGGCGGGTTTTCCCTTTCGGACATTGCCTGCGATGTCGGCCAACTCAAAGAATTTTCGCCGCGCATGTGACCAGCACAGCGCGCTTGTCACCGGGCCGGGATCGCGGTCGTAGCGGTAGAGATCGTTGTAGCCTGCGTAGACATCGGACTGCAGGATGCCCTGCCAACCGGCGAGGTGCTTGTTCGGATGTACCATTTCGCGATCACGGGAAAAGTGGAACAAAGCTGCGGGTGGCGCGCCGCCATTGAAGGGCCGGTCATCGCGGACATAGGTCCAGAGCCGCGCTGTTTTGGTGCCGCCACGGGCGAGCAGCGGGACAGTGGTGTCATCCCCGTGTAGACGATCAGCGCTCAGCACATGGTCTTTGATCAGCGCGTGGATGGGGGCCAGGGCAACGGTGGCATGGCCAATCAGATCGGCCAATGTGGACAGGCTGATCTCGACGCCTTCACGGGCGAAGCGTTCCGCCTGTCGGTTCAGAGGCTGGTGCTGGCCGAACTTTTCAAAGGCCACCATAGCGATCAAGCTGGGGCCCGCCCAACCGCGCGGGATGGTATGGAACGGGGCGGGAGGCTGGCTGATCTTTTCGCACGATCGGCAGGTGAACTTCTCGCGGACCGTCTGGATGACTTTCCACTGGCGCGGAATGACCTCGAGCGTGTCGGTTACATCCTCTCCCATCTTCACGATCCGATCCGACCCGCAGCAGGTGCATTGAGTGGGAGCCTCAACCACCACACGTTCGCGCGGCAAATGCTCGGGGAAAGGTTTGCGGGTCGGCTTGCGCCGGGTGAAGCTTTTGACCGTGGCCTCATCGCCTTGGGCCTGTTGTGCAGCCAGCGCGTCTTCGGTGGCTGTGGCCTCCAATTCTTCGAACTGTAGTTCCAGCTGATCCAGCAGCCGCGCACTGCGCTCAGAGGACACGCCATATTTGTCGCGCCGCAATTTGGCGATCTCGAGCTTGAGTTCCTTGATCATTGCCTCGGAACAACTGACCGTCGCACGGGTTTGCAGCAGCTCGCGGTTGGCAGCTTCAGCGCGCGCCTCTGACGCGGCAAGTGCCGCACGTAACCTGGCGATTTCAGCAGTCTCTAACATGGCTGAAATTTACCATGTCGGGTCAAGTTACTCAATGAAAACAGTCACAAAACAAGACTTATCCGGCCTTTTTGGGCCGCTGCGTCCAGCGCGGATTGCGCCAGTCTATGCCCTCAAGCAAATAGCCCAATTGCGCCGCAGAAATTGCCACAGCCTCGCCAGATCCGCTTGTCGGCCAGATAAATTTGCCCGCCTCAAGCCGCTTCAGGTACAGCGAGGTTCCCACGCCATCGTGCCACAAAATCTTGACCAAATCGCCGCGGCGACCCCTGAAGCAGAAAATCTCCCCGGCATGCGGATCCCGCCCCAGGCCCTGCTGAACCTGCAGCGCCAGAGTGTTCATTCCCCGCCGCATATCCGTCACGCCACCCGCGATCCAAACTTTCACACCTGCCGGAAACGCAATCATGCCAGCCCCCGCAAAAGACGAACCGCCGCGTCCATATCAAACCCAGCTGGGATCGTGAGGCGATAGCATTGGCCTACCTCAACCACCAGATCGGGGCACGCATCGGCGGACTTCGCCTGACCCTGAACGCCTTCCGGCGTCTCTTGTGTCACCACAACTTGAGAAAATTCCGCCCGGCCTTCAAACAGCCCAGCCTTGTACCGAGCCCGCCAATCCCAAAGCTGAGACGTCGAAATTCCATGACGGCGCGCCAATTGCGCCTGAACACTACCGTCCTCAAAACTTTCCTGAACGATCTTCAGCTTTTCGTCATCAGACCGATGACGACGCCCAGTTTTGGCGTTGGAAACGGCTTGCTTGCGGGGGGGGGGGTTGTTGCTGCTCATAACTGCAACAGCTACAAAATCTCACATCACCCGAATAGACGGCCCTCGCCGGATGCGTACAAATCACTCACCCTACTGGAGTTTTGACTATTCGAAAGTTTGCTCGGCGCACGAGTTTTGATCAGACAAACTGTAACCTAAACGTCATACGCGCGTCACGCGGCCTATGTAATCGCCTGTTACCGTTGGTTTCAACTGAGTGTCCTTGACCGGACGCTCGCTACCATTGGTAAGGGAAAACAGATGTCTATTCTGATCGGCGCAGCACTAGGTATAAAAGATATTGAGACCCACGCGGACTGGTTGCGCGAAGAACCGCGGGATATTGAACTGCAATCGTTTCACACTGCCGAAGTCCTGAGCTGGGACTGGCAGTCATTGACCGACGATGTAAACAAAAAGCTGGATGGGTTTTCTGGCCGCTTAGGCATACATGGGCCTTTTCGGGGATTTACAGTTGCATCACAAGACCCGGATGTCCGCGCAATTGTTGCCAAGCGGATGGACCAGGCGCTGGATGTTTGCAACGCCATCCGGGCAACCCAAATGGTCATCCATTCACCCTATACAACATGGGATCACAACAACCTTGACCAAACTGAAACGGCGCGGGCTGATGTAATTGAACGCACCCATCTTACTCTTGGAGCCGCGGTCAAGCGTGCCGAAGATCAGGGCGTTCAGTTGGTGATTGAAAACATCGAAGACATTAATCCCTTAGATCGTTTGCATTTGGCACACAGCTTTGACAGCGATGCCTTAAAACTTTCGATTGATACGGGACATGCCCATTACGCGCATGTCACGAACGGCGCACCACCCGTCGACTATTTTGTGAAATCCGCCGGAAACATGCTGCATCACGTGCATCTGCAGGATGCCGAAGGCTATGCGGACAGGCACTGGGCGATTGGCGAAGGAACAATCCGCTGGGCTTCTGTATTCCGCGCGTTGGCCGATCTGGAAAGCAATCCCCGCGTTGTGCTGGAATTGCGGGACAAGGCCGGAGTCCCGGCCTCCATGGACTTTTTGAAAGCGGCGGAGTTGGGCAGATGAGTGGTTTGAAATTCATTGTTCTCAGTGATTTGCATTTGGTGAAAGAAGGCGAGTTATCTCATGGGCTCGACACGACAGGGCGCCTGAGGACTGGTATCGCGGCGATCAATAACCATCATGCGGATGCGGATTTTGTCGTTCTGGCGGGAGATCTCGCTGATCTGGGCGAAAAGGAAGCCTACCACCGCCTCAAGAACTGTTTGGCAGATCTGAAAGTGCCGCTGCACATCACGATTGGCAATCACGACCACCGCGATACATTTTTGGATGTCTTCGGCGCAGAGCACGCGAGCGTCACCAAGCATATCGACAAGGTGATTGATCACAAAGGTCACCGCATCATCCTTTTGGACAGCGCGGTCACTGGGCAACACGGCGGGAAACTGGAGCCAAAGCAGTTGGATTGGCTGAAACTACGCCTCACCGAAGCGTCGGACAGGCCGGTCATTGTGATTTTGCATCACCACGCCAACCCGCTTTATACCAAGGTGGACGAGATTATTCTGGAAAACGGCAAAGACTTGCTGGGCGTCCTGCAAGACCATGATGATGTGCGTCAGGTTATTGCGGGTCACGTCCATTATACATCGACGGCGCTTTGGGGCCGTATTCCATTCACAACTTTGGCGGGTGGGCATTACAATGTCACCGTGCCTCTGGATTTGGAGGCTGATGTGGCCCGTTTGGAGGGGCCGGCACAGATGGCCGTGGTGCTCTCAGATTCCGAACAGACGCTGGTTCATTTTGACAATTACCTCGATTCATCGCGTATTTTGGCGTGAGTGACCTCAAAAGGCCCGATCAGTCAGAGCCTCCGTGGGCCTTGGCAAACCAGCCGATGTTCGTACAATCATCGGTGTATTTAAGTCGAAACGAAACCTTCACAAAACCTTCGTCATTCAGATGTGTCCGTGTCACATACTCGCCTCATGATCGAAACAGTGCCGCGATGCGGCATTCTGATTTATGGGGGCTTCAAGATGAAACTGAACGTAATGAGCACGTCGCTGCTCGCTTTCGTAGCACTGTCCGGTGCTGCGGTTGCGCAGAGCAATGAGCCGGTCAAATTCGAGTATTGGTATGGCCTGAGCGGCCAGCTTGGCGAAGTGGTGCAAGCGACATGTGATCGCTTCAACGAAAGCCAGAAAGACTACGAAATCGTCTGCGTCGGTAAGGACGGTTATGCGAACGCTGTGCAGAACACAATTGCAGCCTTTCGCGCACAGCAGCATCCAACAGTGGTCCAAGCATACGATGCGGGTACGGCTGACCTGATGATGTCAGGCGAGTTCTATCCAGTCTCGAAAATGATGGCCGACTTCGACATCGACATCGACTGGGATGACTATTTCCCCGGCATTTCGAACTACTATGCCTCTTCCAAGGGCGAGCTGTTTTCGATGCCCTTCAACTCTTCCACGCCAATGATGTATTTCAACATCGCGGATCTGGAAGCGGCCGGTGTAACACCCCCAGAGACATGGGAAGAGTTCGAGGCGGCCTTGGTAGCGCTGAAGGCTGCGGGTCAGGAATGTGCCTATGGCTACGCGCCGTCTACTTGGATCGATCTTGAACAGTTCTCGATGGCGCACGGTGTGCCGATCGCGTCAAACAACAACGGATATGATGGCCTGGACAGCGAGTACCTCTACAACACCACAATTCATGTCAAACATATGGAAAACATCAAGCGCTGGTATGACGATGGCTTGCTTGAGATCCGCACCACACAAGGTGGTCTGAACGCGCGCGACAGCTTTGCGCAGGGTGAATGCTCGTTCTACTTCGGCTCTATCGCCAGCCACGCCGCTGTAGGCAATCTGGTTGATGGTTCGTTCGAATGGGACGTGGCGATGATCCCGGTATTTGAGGGCACAGAGCGCAAGAACACAGTAGTTGGCGGTGCCTCCCTTTGGGTTCTGTCCGGCAAGTCTGACGATGAATACCGTGGTGCTGCAGCTTACCTACAATTCCTCGCGACGCCAGAAAGCGAAGAGTATTGGTCAACGAACACAGGCTATATCCCTGTGACAAAGACCGGCTTTGACGCTCTAGTTTCCAAAGGATTTTATGAGGCGGCACCTTACAAGGGCCGCGAGTTGGCGCTTGAGTCGCTGACCTACACCGACCCCGGCCCACTCACACGCGGCATCCGTCTGGGTGGCTTCATTCAGGCCCGTTCGGAATGGGAAAATGAAGTGCAGGCCGCATTGCAGGGTGACAAGACCATGCAGGAAGCGCTCGACAAAGCCGTGTCACGTTCCAATGACATCCTTGACAAGTTCGCCCGGACCTACCGTGGTCAAGAACTGCCATAAACCCTTGGGTCTGATATCCTCCTCCGCCATTTCGGCGGGGGAGACTTGCTGCAAGGGGTCGCTGCATGAGACGCGCATATTTCAAAAACAACTGGGTCGCCGCCCTCGTGGTCGCCCCCCAACTTTTGATCATCTTCATCTTTTTTTATTGGCCAACAAGCCAGGCGCTTTACTGGGCCTTCACACTGGAGCAACCTTGGGGCGGCGGGAATGAATGGGTGGGGTTCGAGAACTTCGTCTTCCTGCTTTCTGACGACCGTTATTGGCAATCGGTGCGTGTCTCCGTCGTTTATGCGCTGGCGACAACCGCGCTGGCGATGGGTATGGCACTGATCCTTGCGCTTTTTGCCGACCGGCAATTGCGCGGCTACAAATCCTTTCGGATCGGATTGATCTGGCCATATGCTGTGGCCGCTCCAGCGATTGGCTTGGCATTCCGCTTCATCTTTAACCCCTCCGCAGGTGTAGCAAGTTACCTGAATTTTGCCTTTCCGGGCATTTGGGATCCGGTCATGAACGGCAGCAATGCCCTGACGATGGTGATAATCGCCGGCGCTTGGAAACAGGTTTCTTATAGTTTCATCTTCTTTCTGGCCGGTCTTCAGTCAATCCCGAAATCCCTGACCGAGGCCAGCGCCATGGACGGCGCGCGGGTGATGCGGCGCATGTGGGACATCCAGTTGCCATTGCTGACCCCAACTGTCTTCTTTCTCGTGATCATCAACATCACCGATAGCTTTACCGACAGCTTTGGGATCGTGGACACAATGACGTCGGGTGGGCCTGCACGAGCGACCAACCTGATGGTCTACAAGATCTACGAAGACGGGTTTCGAGGGCTGGATTACTCTGGAGCCGCCGCGCAATCTATCATCCTGATGATACTGGTGATCGCGCTGACCTTCTTCCAGTTCAAATACGTCGAACGCCGCGTGCATTATAGCTGAGGAATGAGCCATGATTGAACGCACACCAGTCTTAAACGTCCTTACTCACGCAATCCTTTTTACAGGCCTCGCAATTCTCATTGTCCCGATTTACCTTGTTATCGTTGCCGCCTCGCAGACACTGCCTGACGTGATGGCTGTGCCGGCCAAGCTGCTGCCGGGTGACCAGTTGATCGTGAACCTGAAAGCGGCTTGGCAAGAGGCGGAGTTTGCCACGAAGTTCACCAACACCCTGATCCTCGCCTCTGGCGTGGTGATCGGTAAGATTGTCCTCGCGGCGCTCACTGCTTTTGGCATCGTGTTCTTCAATCACAGGCTGCGGATGCCGATCTTCTGGATGGTCTTCATTACATTGATGCTGCCACTTGAGGTCCGCATCGTGCCGACCTATGCGGTCGCCGCCAACGCACTTTCGCCTTTTCAAACGATCCTCGATTTCTTTGGCGTGACCTGGCTGGTTAATGCAGTTTCCGGCTATGAAATGGCATTGAACTGGAACCTTCTCAATAGCTACACCGGCCTGATCATGCCGTTGGTCGCCACCGCGACAGGCACCTTCCTCTATCGGCAGTTCTTTCTGACCATCCCTGATGAACTGGTCGAGGCTGCCAAGATGGACGGTGCTGGTCCATTGCGGTTCTTGTGGGAAATCCTGATCCCGCTCAGCGTGACAAACATGGCGGCGCTCGCGACGATCATGTTTGTGGTCGGGTGGAACCAGTATCTTTGGCCGCTGCTGATCATCACCGATCCGGCATATGGTGTCGCAGCGGTCGAGTTGAGCCGTCTCGTGCCCAACATGAACACCACCGGCGGGGACATTCCTAACTGGCACTGGGCAATGGCAGGCACGTTGATTGTCATGCTGCCGCCAGTCGCCGTCGTCATTTTGATGCAGCGCTGGTTTGTGCGCGGCCTCATTAACACTGATAAATAGGGGGCCATCATGGCAGAAATCTCCATACGCGATGTGCGCAAATCCTACGGCAAGGAAGAGGTCGTGCATGGCGTTGACCTGCACATCAACAACAAGGAATTTGTGGTCATTCTTGGTCCGTCAGGGTGTGGCAAGTCCACGCTCTTGCGAATGATCGCAGGCCTCGAAGAAATCACCAGCGGCGAAATCGCCATTGACGATACGGTAGTCAACAATCTTGAACCGCGCGAGCGCGGCTGCGCGATGGTGTTTCAGAACTATGCGCTTTATCCGCATATGACTGTCGGGGCCAATATCGGCTATGCTTTGAAAGTCGGCGGTATGCCCCGGGCCGAGCGGGATACCCGTGTGCGCGAGGTTGCCAGATCGGTCGGTTTAGAAGACTTCATTGACCGCAAGCCCGGCCAATTGTCCGGAGGCCAACGCCAGCGCGTTGCAATGGCCCGCGCCATCATCCGCGAACCCAAGGTGTTCTTGTTTGATGAGCCCCTCTCCAACCTCGACGCCAAATTGCGCGTGCAGATGCGCCATGAAATCCGACGCATTCACAACCGGATTGGCACAACGTCGGTCTTTGTGACGCATGACCAGCATGAAGGCATGACGCTGGCCGACCGTATGGTCATCATGAACAATGGCACGGTCGAACAGATCGGCAGCCCGGAAGAGATCTATGATCATCCAGCCTCTGTCTATGTGGCGGGATTCATAGGCTCGCCCGCAATGAACTTTTTGGGCGGCAGGGTCAGCGGCGCGCAGTCCGCCATCCGACTGGGCAATGACGCCACAATCGACATCGCCAGCGATCGGGCACGGGCACTGGACGGCACAGAAGTTCAGATTGGCTTGCGCCCCGAACACCTGACACTTGTCGCACCGGGTGCCGGACAGATCACGGGTCAATTTGAATTTGCCGAGGAGCTTGGATCAGGCCGTCTTTATCATCTTCAGTTCGAAGACATTCCGCTGGCCATAATCTCGCCCGACAAGCATCGCTTTGAGCCGGGTCAGAACCTTGATCTTGCCGTGGATCCCGCGCATGTGCACATTTTCGACGGTATCAGCGGGGCTCGGCTGCATGAACTGGAGCCCACCCGGAACGTGGCCGCAGCGCTTGAGGTGGTTCAATGATCACGAAGCTTGCAAGCTACAATATTCAGTATGGCAAGGGCAAAGACGAGCAGTTCGATCTTGATCGGATCATTGCAGAGCTGGGCGCGCCTGACCTGATCGCCTTGCAAGAGGTCGAACGCAACAACGCCCAACGCGGTATGGTCGACCAAGTGGCTGAAATAGCGGGCCGCCTAGACCACATGCACTGGGTCTATGGGCCAGGCATTGATGTGGATGCCTCTGCCCCGAAGGCGGCAAAGCCAGCTCACTGCCGCAGACAGTTTGGCAATATGGTGCTGTCGCGCTGGCCGATCCTGTCGGTCATCAATCACACATTGCCAAAGGTCGCATTGGCGCAGATTTTCCATCTGCAGCGCACGTTGGTGGAAACAGTGATCGATCATCCGGACGGCAAACTGCGGTTTTGCTCGGTCCACCTTGACCATGTCTCTACGGATACGCGCATGGCGCAGGTGGACTATATGGTGAATTTGATGACCAACGGACAACACCGTGGTGCAAGCTGGGGTGGGCAATTGAAAACGAACGACTGGATGGAACGCCCTGAACCGCAGCAACCTGCACGGGCTGTCATCATGGGCGACATGAATTTTACCCCGAACGGTGCGGAGTACACCCGCGTCGTCGGCGACATGTCAAATTTGCACGGCCGCACCACAAAGGCAGGTGGGCTGGCAGATGCTTGGCTGTTGGCGGGTCATGACGAAGCACAGGGCGACACCCTGCCCCGCGACGGCAAGCCCGCCATGCGCATTGATCATTGCTTTGTTACCGCCGATCTGCTGGATTCGGTCAGGACAATGACCATTGGCAACGATTCACAAGGGTCTGATCATCAGCCAATTTTTGTGGAAATCGACTTGGCGGACAGCGCTAAAGCAATCTGATGCGCGCGGTTTCGCTGACATCGGCGCAGACGCAATTTAAGGATTTTGCTGACGTCGTTGCGATCAGACTGTTCGCGATTTACCAAGCTGACAGTATCCTGATGACCGATGGCTTCTGGATGCAACGCATCGCCATTGGGTGAGTCACCTGGCAATTGACCGAGTCAGAGGCCTGGCTTGGCCTTATCGCCTTTGCAGAGCCTTTCCCGTCCATTCTGACGGCGATTTGGGGTGGTCGGATTGCGGATCACCACCCCAGTACGCATGTGATGTTCTGGGGGCAGATCGGGTCAGCGTTGACAGCGTTGGCGTTGGCCCACGCCGCCGGTGTTCTGACATCGCAAAAGATCCTTTTGGTCATGGTGCTTTTGGGTGCACTTTCGGGTGGTATTTTACCCGCGCGCCTTGCGATGGCATCGTTTCTGGTGCCCCGCAATCTGTTGCCCACTGCACTTGCTGTCAATTCCACTGGCTTTAACCTATCGCGCTTTGCCGGCCCGGCCCTTGCAGCCGGGCTTTTGGTGCTGTCCTCGGCCACTGTCGTGTCCCTCTGCGCCTTTGTAGCTTTTCTGGTCTTCGCCCTAGCGTTGCATTTGATCCGCCACACACCGCGTCACGGTGACACAAGCAGCACAAGCCTTGGCGAAACCTCAACACTGAATGTGTTCCGGGACGTGGTAGACAGCCCATCCGAGGAGTTGCCTCACCAAGCATATGCAAGACCCGATATGACAAATGGAACCGGCAGACTGACCAGAATTCGCAACAGGGTCGCACGCCGCCCCATAAAGGATAACTCATAGGCAAAAATCTTAGTCGTAGAGAACAGTGACCATGACGTAACGTAGGCGATGGCGGCAACAGGTGCTGCACCCGTTCTCAAAGCCGCGGCCGCGATGGCAAAGCTGACAAAGGCACCACCAGGGGTCAGGGTACTCAGGACGACGGACAGCAGAACGGCGGCGATATCGGCCTCTTCGCCCAGTAATTGCCTCACCTCGTTCTCAGGCAGAAGTTCTGCAAAGAAGCCTGCGCCCAACAGGGCAATCAGCACACGCGGCGCTGTAAACAGGAACGTGTCAAACGAGGCCAGATATGACGCCACCCGCCACCATGCATTGGGAAGTTTCAGCCACAACCAAACCGCAGCGGCGCCGATGACAATGGTCCCGATGATGATGTTCATTCGCGCGCTCGCAAGACCGTTCGGACGGCCAGACCCAGCAGGATTGGGACAGGAAGGCTCAGAAGGTAGCGGGTCCAGACCAGATCAGCGGGCAGGAATGAAAATTCCCAGATTAGCGTGCGGTTCAGGCCCAGAAGGCTCCACCCCGAAATGAACGTAATCATAGAACCAAGGTCTGCCCCAGCGGCACCCAGACTTGCGGCGACGGGAAAGGTCATCATTGGTCCGCCCGGCAGTGCCGCGCCACAAAAAGCCGCAATCAGCAGCCCGCGCAAACCGCTTTTCCTGCCGATGAGTCGCCCGACGTATTCTTTTGGCAGCATCAAGGGCAGCGTCGCTGCAATAAAAATCCCTGCTGCGATTTTGGGCGACAAGACAATAATAAAGGCAGAGGTATCAGAGACAATCTCAAGCGTACGCCCCGCCCCCGACGAGAGAAAAACGGCGATCCCTGCCACAGCCGTAAAGGCAGACAGAACCAGAAAACTACCGTCGATGACCCGTCGTTTTTTACGGATGGGTGGCGGATCAGCTTCGGTATTTTTCAATGAAGGCATCAATGTCGAGTGTCCTGATGTCGGGCAATGCCGCTTTATACGTCTTGTGGGACCAGTCCCAAACCGCAATCTCCATCAGGGCATCTGCTTGCTCTTGCGTGAACCGTCGTTTGATTTCCCGCGCGGGCACACCGCCCACGACCGTGTAAGGTGCTACGTCTTTGGTGACCACAGCGCCCGCGCCGATCACCGCTCCGGTGCCGATAGTCACGCCTGCGGTCACGGTCACGCCATGGCCGATCCATACGTCATCGCCGATGGTGACCCAATCGGCCTTGCGCCATTCAAAGAAGTCATGGTCATCCTCGCCCAGACCGTAAGCGTCGGCCCGATAGACGCTGTGATGCTGCACCGCCCGCCATGTAGGGTGATTTCCCGGATTGATCCGCGCCGCGTTGGCAATCGAACACATCTTGCCAATTGTCGCCCAAACCACGTGGCAATTTTGCGTAATATAGGACCAGTCCCCCATCGACCCGGACCTAAGCATTGTTCCACGGCCCACTTCGGTCCATGCGCCCAGCACAAAATCCACAACATGTGCACCGTCGCGAATACTCGGCGTCTCACTCAGGGGGTGTTTCGATCCAGAACCGCTCATTTCGCGCCATCCCATTTGCCGATCACTTTGCTGCGGATCAAACCTGATAGCCAATCAATGATATAAACCATACCAATAATCAGGAAGATAATTGACCATGCTTCGTCCCATTTGTAGGCGGCGATCCGGTCTGACAACAAAAATCCGATACCACCCGCACCCACAATGCCAAGGATTGTGCCCGATCTGACGTTGGATTCGAAGTTGTAAAGCAGGATTGAAAGGATCACCGGATTGACCTGTGGCGCGACGGCGAAGCGAATTTGCTGCAGCCGCGATCCCCCAGAGGCTTTGAGACCCTCCACAGGCTTTTCCGATGTGTTCTCAATCGCTTCCGAAAATAGCTTTGCGAAGGTGCCTATCTCGCTCACGGCGATTGCCAAAATACCGGGCAACGGCCCAAGGCCGAAGGCGCGAATGAAGATCAACGCAAGGATCAGAGTCTCGAACGCGCGGATCATATCGAAACCGCGTCGTACCGTGAGGCGCAGAATGCTTTTCCTAATTATATTCTTTGCCCCGAGCAGCGACAAAGGCAGGGCAAAGATCGCCCCTAGCACCGTTCCGAGAAACGCAATTGCAAGGGTTTCCCCCAATCCGTTCAATATCTCGGCAAAGTCGGCCCAATTGTCCCACACATGCGGTGGGAACATAAACGACAGCACGCGGCCGAAACGCCCTAGTCCTTCCCATATCCGAAGAGGCGACATGTCAAAGTCATAGAGGCACCAGCAGAATAGTGTGATGAAGAACGTCCAAAGCGCGTAGCGGCGAATGCGCACTGGCAGCGGCGCCTGAAACGCCAATGGCACTTGCGCGCGGGCAGCTTCGATCTGAGATTGCGTCAAATTCATGATGTCCGTTCCTCCATGCCGATCACGCGGTGGCGCAGTTTTTCTGACCCGTAGTCAATGATCATCACGGTCACAAAAATGATGACAAACAAAGCGGACAGGTCTGTGTATTCCTGAAAACTCATGGCGATACGGAATTCCTGGCCTAGACCACCCGCGCCCACATAACCGATAATCGACGAGGCACGGACGTTGATCTCGAACCGAAGCAGGGTATAGCTGATGATGTTCGGCAGAACCTGCGGAACAGCGCCGTACCGAATCTGGTCGAACCATGACCCACCTGCCGCCTTCACCCCTTCCAGCGGGCGCATGTCGATGTTTTCGTTCACCTCAGAGTAAAGTTTCCCCAAAGCACCGGTTGCATGCATCCCAATCGCCAGAACGCCGGCCATGGGCCCCACGGAAAAACAAAAGACGAAGATAAGCGCCCAGACCAGTTCAGGCACTGTACGGGCAATTTCAAGATAGCGGCGCGTGATCCAAAGCGCCCATTTATTAGGCGCTAAATTGCGGGACGCAGGAAATGACAGAACGAACCCGCCAATCACGCCCAGAACCGTGGCCATAAAGGCGATCAGGATCGTCTCGAAAAGCAGTTCCAGCCAGATTTTCCAGCGCCAGAACCAGTTGCCAAGGTCCGCGCCAAGGGTGTCCCAACGCACAGTGGGGATCGTTTGCTCGATGAATTCGCCCAGTCGCGGGATGCCGGCAGAAATAATCCAGCGCCATTCGCGCGATCCGTCCTGCATCGTCACCTGCGTGACCTTGAAAAAATCGCCAATCCAGCTTGTCAGTGCGAAGACGATCAAAAATAAAACGGTGCCGATGGCCCAACCAACGCGCATGTGGCGACGGCGGTTTGCAAAATCAACTTCGAATTGCGAGATCAGCGACCCGGAGGTGGCGATATCTGAAGGGTCTGGATCAGCGGTGGAGGTCATGTCCGTCCCTCGTCACTATACTTGGGGGTACCCATGACACAGCCCGTGCCATGGGTATTGGATGAGATAGGCGTCGAGTGGGGCCTTTGCCCCATCCTGCTTTTTCTCGATCAGGAACCGGAACGGCGCTCTTGCTTGATCCATTCGCGCATATCTACAATCCACTCGTAACGCTCTGCGTTGACACGCATAAAACCTGTATCAGGATTAGGGTCTTCGGCGGTCCACGAAGAATAGAGTTTATAGCCCTCGGGATCTGCGGTCGGGAAGGCTTCGATCGCAGCGGTGACATCTTCGATCAGGGCTTCTGGCAGGTTGCTACGGAACGTCCAAGGACCAGATGTAATCTCAGGGCTTTCCCAGATTTTGCAGACCAAACCTGCATCGATCATTCCTTTTTCTTCCATACGCTGGAAGACACCATCCGCATCATTGTTCTGATAGGTTGCGGCTGTATCGAAAGTCCCATTCACCACACCTGTCACACCTGCTTCGTGGCTGCCCGAAAACGTGACGGTGCCAAAATGCTCTTCCGGCTTGAAACCTTCACGATTGACCATATTGAAATACGGAACGGCGTAGCCCGATGTGCTGTCAGGGTCGGCAAAGGCATGAACCTTGCCCGCTGCATCCTCAAGGTTTTCGATACCACTATCGCAGCGTGTCACAACGATAGAATAATAACCTGTGCTGCCATCCATTTTTTCAGACGTTAGCGTTGGCACGACGCCACCATTCGTGGCAGTATAGGCCGCCGCATAGGACGATGAGCCGAGCCGAGCGATTTCAATCTGGTCAGCGGCAAGTGCCTGAATCACACCATCGTAATTGCCCGCTGTGAAGATCTCGACTTCGACGCCTAGCGTCTCGGCCAGATAAGCGCGCAATGGGTCATTGCGCATAATACGGTCCTGTTCGTTCTCGCCGGACAGGATGCCGAATTTCAGAACTTGATAGTCATCCTGCCAACCCTCGGCGAGGGTAGAAGACGCGACCAGCATGGCCAGAGCAGTAGTGGTAAAGAGTTTCATAGAAGTCTCCATTGGTTGAGTTGTTAAATGAGGATTGTTCAAGCCGCGACGACCGCGCGCGCTTGGGTGGAGGTGACAGCCTCGTTAAATTCAGCGAGGCCATTGAGGCCATAAATATCGCGAACGACATCATCGGTCAGTTGGCGCGCGCTTCCATCAAAGAAGACGCGGCCGTCACGCATCGCGATAATGCGGTCGCAATAAGCCCGAGCGGTATCGAGGGTATGGAGATTGACCATAACGGTGAGCCCGTCTTCGGTGTTGATCTGCTTCAACCCGTCCATCACAAGCGTGGCGTTGGCCGGATCAAGCGAAGCGATCGGCTCATCCGCCAGCATGATTTTCGGCTGTTGCACCAAAGCCTTTGCAATGGCTACGCGCTGCTGCTGGCCACCCGAGAGCGTCCCCGAACGCTGCAAAGCCTGCGGGACCAGACCGAGCCGGTCGAGAGCTTGAATAGCCATCGCGCGCTCTTCATCAGTAAACCGCATCGCCATAGAGGATAGAAAGCCGTGTTCGGCCAAGCGCCCGATCAGCACATTGGTCAGAACGTCCAATCTGTCCACCAGATTGAATTGCTGAAAGATCATCGCACAATCGCGCCGCCAAGCACGCAAAGCCTTGCCCTTCAGGGACGTCACTTCGGACCCTTGAAATGAAATCGACCCTGCAGTGGGATCGACCAAACGATTAATCAATCGCAACAGCGTGGACTTACCGGCGCCTGACCTTCCGATCACGCCAACAAACTGCCCCGGCTCAATTGAAAGTGTCACATTATCAACCGCCGTGGTGTCTCCAAACGTCCGCGTCACACCAGACAGGATCAGATTCTCAGTCATATAGGCCTCCTAAAAAACGGATGATTCTATTCATCCGAATGAATATAAAGACAGTCTATCGACGCTTTGTGGCAATTAGTTAAACGGTCTGTAACATCTCTTTGACAATTTCGACGGGCCCCTCTGATGGCAGATCAAGGGTGCCGTTGGCGTAGATTTTTTGCCCCTGGCGCAGGGTCAAAGCCACGTGGCCATCGGGATCAATGAGAACCAAATCCGTACGTTTTCCGACCGTGATGTCTCCGCGATCTGTTAAACCAAGCGCCTTTGCGGGGTTGGCCGTCGCGAGCCTTGCCGTACCCGCCAAGCCGTTCGGATCTTGTTCTGCCAACGCCATAATGGCCGGTAGAATCGCCGCAGGGTGATAGTCCGCCGCCAGAATCGACAGCAACCCCGCCGCATGCGCATCACGCGCAGACAAGTTGCCAGAATAGCTTTGGCCGCGCATTGCGTTCGGAGCACCCATAGCAATCATCAGACCGCGCGCGGCTGCCGCCTCGGCAGCCTCAATTGTCACAGGAAATTCGCTGATCACGGCGCCTATATCCGCCATCAGATTTGCTTTCGCGACCGTATCGTCGTCGTGGCTTGCCATTGCAACGCCATGGCTCTGGCACAGGCGCGAAACGCGTTCGAGGTTATCGAGAACCTGATCCGCCGGAACAGAGGCGGCGATCCTTTCTTCGATCTGCACGCGTGCCTCCTCCATAGACACACCTTGACCATGGCTTCGGTAGGCGATGAGCTTTTCAAGGTCACGGTACTGGCCCTGCCCTGGCGTGTGGTCCATCACCGACACAAGATCGACAGCGCCAGAGCTGAGCAGCCCGTCGAGCGCCGCAATGGCATCAGTATAGGTCACATCGAACCGGGCATGAATCCGATGATCAACGCGCAGCCTTTCGATATTGTCTTTGAGCGCGCGAATGATCTGAGACGTATGCTCAAAAGAGCGTCGTTCGTTGTCTTTGGCTGTACGCGAAAAGGACACACCCGCATAGGCTGTTGTTACACCAGATGCCGCGAGGCGAGCATCCAAGTGCCCGATTGCAACCTCCATTGGGAAATCGACACGCGGACGGGGCTCCAGCTCTAACTCGATCATATCACCGTGCATGTCGATGAACCCAGGGAATAACCGATGTCTAGGTACGCGCACACTGTCCTTAACCGGCCGCTCTGAAATCTCGGCGATCAGGCCATCTTGAACGCGCACCGCGCCGTTCTGGATAAGTCGGTCTGGCAGGACGATGGAAATATCAGACAACCACATCTTCACGCTCCTCTTGGGATTGGGTTTCTGGGGTCAAATCAATCTCTCGGTTGATCAACTGGGCCACGTCGCCCGGGTGGTGAAACACACCAATCATCGCGGTACCCTTGGCCTTCAACTCCGCCAGACGAACGATCAGCGCCGCGCGGGCAGAGGCATCTAGCGAGGCGGTCGGTTCATCCAGCAACAAAAGCCGCTGCGGCAGGATCAGCGCCCTTGCAAGGTTCACCTTCTGCTGCTCGCCACCGGAGAAAGTCGTGGGATAGGCCGCCCAAAGCGCACGTTTAACACCGAAGGCATCAAGCCAGTGCCGCGCTTCTTCCAACGCCTCGCCCGCCGCAACGCCAGACAGACGCAAAGGTTCGGCCACCAAAGCCTCAGCGCTAACGCGCGGTCGCGCGGTCAGGAATTGGGTGACAAAACCGACTTCGGTCTTGCGAAGAAAGCTGACATCTACATCTGCGGCTCGCGCCAGATCGATCACACCATGAGACGAGTGAAACAGAATTTCGCCACTGCCGGGCAAGTATGATCGGTAGAGCGTGCGCAGCAGCGTTGATTTGCCAGCCCCGTTGCGCCCTTTCAACAGAAGGAACTCGCCTGCATGAAGCTGGAACGAGATGCCGGCGAAGGCAGCCATCTTTGTGCCCAAATGGTGCATGGTGAACCCTTTGTCGAGGTCGCGAATATCCAGAACAAGTGTCATAGTTTTGCATGTACCAATTGTTGCGTATAACTGTGTTGTGGGTCCTGAAAGACCTGATCGACCAGCCCCTGTTCGACCACTTGACCATGGCGCATCACCATAACCCGATCAGACAGCGTCTGGATGACACCAAGGTCATGACTGACGATAACCATGGTAATCTGTCGCTCTTGCTGGAGCCGTTTAAGTGTGTCGAGGACCAAGGCCTGCACGCTCACATCAAGGCCTGTCGTCGGCTCGTCCAGCAGCAAAAGCGCAGGTTCCAGCGCGATGGCTTTGGCCAATTGCACGCGCTGTTGCATGCCCCCCGACAGCTCGATCGGCGGGGCGTCCATGCGTTCCAGCGGAAATTCCGACGCATCCAGCGCATCGCGGGCTTTGTCGCGCAGCACATGAAAACTGCGCTCGCCCGCGACAAGCAAGCGTTCCGCCACGTTGCCCGAAGACGAGTGGTTCATCAGCAGACCAAGATGCGGGTTCTGATAGACGATCCCGATCTGCGTGGCGCAGAGCATCCGGCGCGCGTAGCGGTCCAGATCAAAAAGGTTCCCCTGAACATCCGGCAAGTCGAGCGAATAGCTGCCCGCGTCCGGAACCTCCTCAAGATTGAGGCAGCGCAAGAACGTTGACTTGCCTGAGCCACTTTCACCAACGATGCCAAGCACCTCACCGGGATAGACTGCCGCCGACACGTCACGAAGTGCACGCACGTCGCCGTAGGATTTGCACACATTGCGCACCGTCAAAAGTGGCTTTGTGTCGACAAATTGGGGGGCATTCAATGTCACCACCGTCATACCATCTCTCCGCTTTTGTACCAGGTTTCACCGACTTGTGCAGCTTCGCCATCGCGGCAGCGGATGGTTTTGACACCCAATTCGCTATCAGATACCTCATAGGTAGACGTCCCGTCACCCTGCGGGATCTCATTCATAAAGAACCCGCGCGCACCAGACCGTGAACAGGTCAGTGCTGCGTGCTCCTCAACGCGGTAAGGGACATCGTCAAAGACAAGCGGTTCAACCCGCGTATAGGGGGGCACCGCGTGCAGGCGTTTTTCACGTCCAGCAGACAAGATCGTCAGGTGCGCAGCCATATCCATCTTGGGCACGTCCCAGCGCGGTATAGGAGACGGTGTCATGACAAAGCGACCATTGACGAGGCTAGGATAGCTGGCCCCCTGCATGACGCGGCCTGACCGCACGATTTGTTCGTACAGCTGCAACCACATACGCCCGTAATCTGCGTCTGCATGCATTTGCCGCGCAATAGACATGTTAGGTTGCACCGGGCGAAGTGGTTCGGGATTGGGCACCTGCAGCACAAGGATTTGATCCTCGCGCAGTTTTTCCTCGGGAATGCGGTGACGCGATTGGATCAGGTCAGCCTCAAGCGTATTCATTGTCGTTGGCGCACCTGACACCCGCGCCAGAAACTTGCGTATCGAGGCGGCATTGACGCTGTCATCTGCGCCCTGATCGATCACTTTCACCTGCATCCCAGGATTGATCAGCGTGCAGGAGACCTGCAATCCCCCGGTGCCCCAACCGCGCGCCATCGGCACTTCGCGGCTAGCGTAGGGTATCTGGCACCCGGGCACGGCAATAGCCTTGAGCATCTTGCGCCGGATTTCACGCTTGGCCGAAGCGTCAAGGAAACCGTAAGACATCGGCTCCCACGTCTTGGTAAGGGATTTGAGGCTCATTCTGCGGGCTCCATCTGTGGCTTGACGTCGGTTTTTGAAACCGCGCGTTTGGCCTTGGCATCGCGCATCGCGTCTAGGCTGGATTGAAACGTCACGTAATGCGGCAACTTGAAGTGAATGCAAAAGCCGGAGCTTTCCACGCCTTCGGTGTGGTAGAGAAAGAACTCCTCTTCGGTGGGCGATCCCTTGGGGGCGCCTTGGGCATTCAGATCCAGCGTCGCAGCGGCGATCACCTTGACCTCGTTCCAGCCCAGCGTTGCGGCAAACCCTAGCCCCAGTTCTGTATCCTTCTTTGACACGACCTCGGCTTGGCTGACCTTGACGCGGCCTGCGCTAAAGACCGTCCCGCGCGGATGGCGCACACGGATGTCCGCCTCTGCCAAACGAAGTTCATTCACTGTCGGATGTGCCTGCCCGTAGCCGCGCTGCGCCGCATAGCCAAGCGCCAGCACGCCGCCTGTTTCAGCGCGGGCAAGGCTTTGCAACGTATGGGCGCGTTTGGCGGGGAACAAAAGCGGCTCGCGGGTGACGTCGGGAATGTCATTGCCGATGGTGATGTCGGTCGTTGGCGCAGTCAGCAGGTTGTTTTCTGCCTGCCATGCCGCCACAGAAGGCTGCTGCGCCGGTGAAGGCGTCGGCGCAGGATCCACCGGAACCGGCTGGAACGTGGCCCCTGTCAAAACGTCCGTGGCAAGGATGCGGTGCGCGTAATCCAGCGTCGGCCCCAAGACCTGCCCGCCAGGAATATCTTTGAACGCCGCCGAGATACGGCGATGCGTGAACAGGCTGTCTTGTGTGACTGGCTCTGCCACAGTCAGGCGCGGCTGGGTCGTACGCCACGCCCGCAAGAGCAGCACCGCCTCATAAAGCTCTCCGCCGGTTTGAGCCAGCGCAAGAGCGGCAAGATCCTCGTCATAAAGCGAGGATTCGCCCATGACACGGTCCACAAGATAGGGCATCGCCCTGCGGATTTCGGTCACTCGGTTTGGCGTGATCTCGCCCATTTCCGCGCGAAACAACCGTTCGGATTGCTCGATTGCGCGCTCACCGCCGCGGGTTGCAACATAGGCCATTAAAGTACCTCCACATGACAAGATCGCGGCACACCCAGCACCTGCGCGCCGTCGATCAAAAACAACTCAAACCCCGTGGGGTAGCGCATCAGGCGCGCCCGATTTTGCCAAAAACCATCAGGAAGCCCCGCGACCTGCACATCGACAGATCCGTTGCAGCCCGGACCAGAGAGACGCAGGTGCACGCCCTGCCCCAGCACCGCATTGCAGACCAGCGTCGCCCCTGTTTCGGGGTAAAGATCAGAGCCGAGGTTGATTTGCCCAAGCGTGTCCGCATCGGGCAGGCTGTCGAAAAAGAGATGGTCGGCATGGTCTGACGCCACAAGCGCCGCTCCGGTCCGTGCAACATTCGAAACCAGCGCGGGGTCGGCACAATGGGCCTTGCATTCGCGATCCAGCAACGCCTCGATCACACCAGCCTGACCCGTTTCAGGCATGTGCCGGATCAGACCGGGCCGCGACAGCGCCCACATCAGCGCCTGATAGGTGGCGTTTGTGCGGATCTCGAAATCCGACGGGACGGGATGGGCTGTCATTAGAAGGTCTCCATTTTCACGCGGGTGGCTTCGACGCGACACAAAGTGTCATGATCTGCAGAGGCCTGCGCGTCCGCCTCTGCCGCAAGAAAGGCCAGACACTCGGCTGTCGAGACCCCAAGCGCCACAGCAACATCAATCACGGCCATCGCCATGACTGCCTCCAGATCGCGACCTCGGCGCATCCCGTATCCGTCTTGAGTGCCTGCCGTTATGCGCGCCTCGCTCATCAAAATCTCACCCAGATGGAAATGCGTCCCTTGGGCTGTGTCACGCATGGGCAACATCACAAGTCCCGTGCGATTTTCCACAACCTCGATCTGAGGCAGATCGGCGATCAGCGGCTCGGCAAAGGCCTTTAGCCGCTCTGCATCGGCCCTCGCCAGTGTCGACAGGACCGCGTCATGGCCCCATTCTGGCAGCACGTCCTGCGCAAACGTCATTTGTTGTTCTCCGTGTTGGAAATATCGAAAGTGACGCGCGCTGCGGACCAGATCACCTCGGTGTATGCGATAGGCTTACCGCTCATGTCGGCATCAATGGACTGGACAACGATCACCGGCATATCCGGATGCTGTGATAACAGCTGCGCTTCATCCGCGCGGGCCGGGCGCGCGTGCATCTGTGTGCTGGCGCGCTTGTAATCCGCCACGCCATAAGACGCATAGACCGCGCTCACCGAGCCCATGGCCTCTCGCCGTTCCGGGAAGTCCGCGAAGCGAGACGCGTCATGAAAGAGGGTGCCGAAAGACACTGGCACGCCATCCGCAAAAGACCGTCTTCGCGTTGCGATGACCGGTGCGCCGAGACTGATGGCCAATGCGCCTGCGATCCTGTCCGACGCTTGCAGATGCTCAGCAGACAGCATTTCGCTTGCCACATCGACCCCCTGCGCGTTCATGTTGCGCCGCATCCGAGTCCGGGCACCGATCGCGTAAGTCAGTCTTGGGCGAGATTGCACAAAGGTCCCACGCCCTTGCTCGACGCTCAGCAGTCCTTCTTTGCCCAACTCGGTCACCGCACGCCGGACGGAATGGCGCCCTGCGCCGTAACGCTGGGCTAAAACCGGTTCAGTTGGTAGTCTTGATCCCGGTTCCAGCATGCCGCTTTCGATATCCTGTTTAATGGCTGCGCTAATGTCACGCCAACGGTTTTTGATCATGGTTAAATTCATCCGAATGATTTTATCATTACATTGGGAATGTTACATCTATATGTCAGCTGCAAGAGAATTCTGCATTTGTTGGCGGGTGCAAACGAACGACTGGCTAGGGGCTGGTCTATTGATCGTCCGGGGCTCAATTGTCCCATTGCAGCCATCGTGCATTATGTGATTCCTGAGTTGTCTCTTCAGAAATCGTAGGCGAATAATTTTCACGTAGCGGTCGAATGCAACATTTATCACGTGGAGAAACTTGTGAGATCATGGCTCTTTTCACTCCATGAAGATACTCTGCCGAATTACCCACAATATCAAAGATATACGCCACTATCACGGACTGAGCCAAGATGGTTTGGCTGCGAACGCTGGAGTGAGCCGTGCCCATAGAACGACGCGAATGCTGCGACGCTTAACACGATTGCGTTCATCTCGTGTGCGCTGAACGTTGACCCTTGCGGATATCACAAAGTGGAACGCCGCATCAGACGACTGACACGCAGTCGCCACTCCAGTGTACTTGCGCAGGGGTGGTGCATTCTCTTCCCTCATGGAGACACAGGATGGCAGCATGGGATTTGATTTTGCGGGCACGTACAAGCAGACCACGCCGATGCCTCAGATCGAAAGTAGTTTTGGCGAACGTATCTCTACAGTTGCATTTGTACTGAAAGTTGACAGTGGTCGTCGATCCACAGGAAGCGAACCAACGCGACATCCCGCAAAGCGGCTGGCAGGCCATTTTGGAGAATTTTACGCGATACTTGAATGGATAAGCGCACTTATCGGTCTTCCGACCCACAACTCGGCACATTTAGCCAATTGCGAAGAACGATCTAAGTGTTTCCAACTATTCTTATGTTGCTAAAAAATTCGACTATCTGGTCCATCACATCTCCGCCGATTTCAGGGGTTTCAGTCAACACATCATGCTTTGCATTCTGAATCATCACGAACTCCCCATTTGGCCACTCTTCCATGCGATCTTTGATTGCTCCGTTATCGACCAATTCGTCCAACTCACCGCAAAATGTGATGCAGGGGACATCAGGAGATCGCATTTTTGAAAGGCTTCGACATTCAGAAAGCCCTTGATATAGCCACCCCATGCTCGGTCCACCGATTTGTAAATCAGGAACGGCTCGAGCCTGATAGACCCAGTATTCATACATATCTGCGTTGTGGGTCAGGTTATTTTGTTCGAATGACGTTGTGAGCATATAAATTTCGCCACTCTCGCCAGGAACATACTTATGGCCCATGCCGGTCTTCTGGGCCGCCCATGACAGCGGCCAAGCCGCCACTCGCTGTATCGGCGACATCTTTATGCTGAACATGGGGGAGATAAAGGCGGATGCTGCAACAGGTAAACCTTCTAGCATTGCCCGCAGCCCGATGCAGGCTCCCATCGAAATTCCAACCAGATACCAAGGTTTTGGCAAATCAAGTTCTTCCGCAGCTTTGAGCATTGCTGCGACATCTTTTTGGTAGTCTGAAAAGTGATGAATATGGCCAGTGTGTGGGTCTTTCGCCATCCGGTCGGAGAGACCTTGGCTACGCCAATCAATGACTACGGTCGCGAATCCATTTCTGTCAAAATCCTTAGCAACCCGCCCATACCTCTCAATATAGCCAAAGCGCCCAAGAAATAACAAAACAGTTCCTTTGTGAGCTTTGTCAGTCCCATAGGTGCCGACGCGCACACGCACGTTGTCATCTGTATGAACCCAATATGCTGCCCCATCAGAGGGGCCGTCCGCGATTTCTGCATAGAATTTAGCGTTTTCCATTTTTTCCTCCTAAATATGGTTGAGCCGCGGTCCGGTAACGGCATGGAGTGAGACGAGGACACTTAGATGTAGAACGTCAACCACCTTGTCCGCGCGCGACAACCACCTTGGCCGGTTTTCAGGCCGCTGAGGTTGGCGTTTTTGTTGATTTTCTCGGTTAGGTTTCTCCTTCATTTTGGTTGTCGTTGATGGTT
>Ga0306909_100010_pt1 | contig 86069 bp, 78 predicted proteins | sample AntRauMFilla2697_FD_190439 | JGI IMG/M metagenome (GOLD analysis project Ga0306909, IMG submission 190439) | Saline lake microbial communities from Rauer Islands, Antarctica - Metagenome Filla 2 #697 (v2) (version 2) | ecosystem: Environmental > Aquatic > Non-marine Saline and Alkaline > Saline ... | reverse complement strand
AAAAGAAAGAGAAAAGTAATCGAACTTCAAAAACAAATTGCTAATTTAGATGCAAGAATGACTAAAATTAAACCCGCCTGAACGCCAGTAAAAACAGGGTGTAAAAAAAACGTTACTCAGAATGCGGAAATCGTGCTAAAATTTAACATTTGAACTAAAAACGCCAACGCTCAAACAGCACATTTGGTTTTTTGCCAACACATAAGCCAACGCTGAAAAAACCAAAAGAGCTGTTCTTTGCCAACGCCCGAAAAATAGTATCTTGTGAAAGAAAAAACCGAACCAAAATAAATGCCAATATTTCAGAAATCCGTAATAAAAAAACACCTTAAAAATCTTGACCAAGAAAAGGTAGAAAAAGCTTTCCAAAAATTCCGACTGAATTACAATTCTGCGAAAATCGAGCAAATAAAAACGCTCAAAGAAGAAGAATATCAAGATGGATTTTTACGAGAAATATTTGTTGACGTTTTAGGTTACACACTTCGTCCAGACGAAAATTTTAATTTACAGCGAGAATTTAAAAACCAAACGGACGGAAAAAAAGCAGATGGAGCAATTTTAAAAGATGAAAATGCAATTGCAGTAATTGAGTTAAAGTCAACGAAAACAAAGGATTTAACAAAAATTACGCAACAAGCTTTTAATTACAAAAACAATCAACCAGAATGTAAATATGTAATTACTTCAAATTTTCAAAAAATTCGTTTTTACATTGACTACTCTACCGAATTTGAGGAATTTGATTTATTTTTTCTCGACAGAGAAAGATTTGAGCTACTCTATTTGATACTTCACAAAGAAAGTTTTTTTTCAAATCTTCCAATTAAACTCAAAAAAGAAACACAGTTTCACGAAAAAGAAATTTCAGAAGAACTTTATAAAGACTATTCTCATTTCAAAAACAAACTGTTCAATAATCTTATTGCTAATCATCCAGATGATGATAAGTTATTACTTTTCAAAAAGTCTCAAAAACTATTAGACCGTTTCTTATTTATACTTTTCGCAGAAGATAGTGGCTTATTGCCACCAAATTCAATTTCAAGAATAATTAAGCGTTTTGACATCTTAAAAGAAGAAGATGCTTACAAACCGATTTACGAAATTTTCAAGCAGTATTTCGGGTATATGAATATTGGGAGAAAAGGAAAAAAAGAACCAGATAATATTCCAGCTTACAATGGTGGTTTATTCTACGAAGATTTGTTGCTCAACAACTTAAATATTGATGATGAAATACTAATTGACGATTTGAAAAAATTATCAACTTATGATTTTAATACAGAAGTTGACGTAAATATTCTCGGTCATATTTTTGAGCATTCACTAAATGAAATTGAAGAAGTAACCGCAGAAATCGAGGGAACAGTTTCCGACCAAAAAAGAACAAAAAGAAAAAAAGATGGTGTTTTTTACACACCAAAATATATAACAACTTACATTGTTGCAAATACGATTGGACAACTTTGCATCGACAAAAGAAAAGAACTCGACATTGAAGAAATTGAATATGATGATTCGTTTCTAAAAAAAGACAAGACTTTAACGGTAAAAGGAAAGAAACTTTTCAAAACCTTAACCGAATACAAAAATTGGTTGACAAACCTAAAAGTTATTGACCCAGCTTGTGGAAGTGGAGCTTTTTTAAATCAAGCTTTAAATTACTTAATTGAAGAACACGAAAAAATAGACGACATCATTGCGGACTTGACAAACTCACCTTTGAGATTGTTCGATACAGATAAAAACATTTTAGAAAACAACCTCTTTGGTGTAGATATTAATGAAGAAAGTGTTGAAATTGCTCAATTATCGCTTTGGCTTCGCACAGCAAAAAAAGACCGTAAACTTTCTAAATTAAATAATAATATTAAGTGTGGTAATTCCTTATTAGCATCAGAATTTGATTGGAACAAAGAATTTCCAAGCATTATGAAAAATGGTGGTTTTGACGTTGTTATTGGAAATCCACCATATATAAAAGAGGCTACAAACAAATCCGCTTTTGATGGTTTACACGGACATTCCTGTTACCAAGGGAAAATGGACTTATGGTATTTCTTTGGTGCTTTAGCTTTAGATATTATTAAAAAAGATTATGGTTTAATTGGTTACATCGCACCTAACAATTGGATTACCAATGATGGTGCTTCAAAATTCAGAGATTATATTATTGAAAAAGGTAAAATCGTAGATTTTATAGACTTTAGTGATTTTAAAGTTTTTGATTCCGCAGGTATTCAAACTATGATTTACATTATGAAAAGAAGTGACGATAATGAAAATTATGGTCTTAACTTTTCCAAAGTACTTAACAGCAAAATAAAGCACGAAGATGCTCAACTATTTTTAGAAAAAATTGTTGACGAGAAATACGAATATTTTATTTCAAACATTGCGAAAGAAGAATTATTAAATCAACCAATTAATTTTATAAATGCAGAACTCAATTTGATAATTGAGAAAATTAAGGCAAAAGAAAATTTTAGTTTAGAGTCTAAAGAAATTGCTTCAGGCATTGATTTATTGCAAGATTTTGTGAATAAAAAGCATAAAGAAGTAATCGAAAACGTAGGAATTGGAGATGGGATTTTTAATTTAAGTCAAACGGAATATGATAATTTGAACTTAAACCAAAAGGAAAAAGAACTTTTAAAACCATTCTATACAACAACAGAATTACAACAATACTATGGTAATCCAAAAAACAAACTTTGGATTATTTACACAGATTCAAGTTTTAAAGACGAAGAAAAATTACTTCCTTATCCAAACGTAAAAGAACATTTAGACAAGTTTTTAGACGTTTTCACTTCTGTAAACAAACCTTATGGTTTACATCGTTCGAGAGATGAAAAGTACTTTAAAGGAGAAAAAATATTTTCATTAAGAAAATGTTCAGTTCGACCAAGATTTACTTATACAGATTTTGATACTTATGTTAATAGGACTTTTATGGTCATTAAAACTGACCGAATTAACCAAAAGTATTTGACAGGAATTTTAAACTCAAATTTGATGGCATTTTGGTTAAAGTATAAAGGAAAAATGCAAGGAAACAATTACCAAATTGACAAAACACCTTTAGAGAATTTACCTCTAATAAATCCGAGTGTTGAAACGCAAGAAAAAATTGCTGATTTAGTTAACAGCATTATTTCTAACACTCAAAAAAGTTCTGATTATCAAGAGTTGTTGGACAAAGCAAAAACGGAAAACAATTTTGACCGAGAAATACAATTAACAAAAGAATTGGAGCAACTTACAGCAGAATTGGGAAAAGCAGAAAGTGAAATCAACTCGATTATCTACGAGCTTTACCAAATTAAACCGGCTGAAATTGCAACGATTGAAAAGAATATAAATTGAAAGAAATGCTAATACTTGAGCTAATATCTAAACAGAATATATTTTAAAGAATGATAACCAAGCTAAATAACTTCACTCGCAAATCATTTGTTGACTACACGAATCCTAATGATTTACTATTTCGTGCCAAAAACATACTATTTGGCTATAATGGCAAAGGTAAAAGTTCTATGGCTATCGGAATCAAAGATGAATTTTTAAAAGACCAATTCAAGAAGCAAGAGAATCTTCGAATCTTCGATAGAGATTATATTTCTAATTCATTACTACTAGAAAATTCGGATGGTAAAATTAAAGGTGTTGAGGCAAGTTTTGGCAAAGGTGGTGTTGATATAGAAAACAAGATTAAAGAAATTGAAAAGCTAATAATTAGCAAAGAAGAAATTGAAAAGTTTGATACAAGTATTGTCAAATCACGCAAAGAAATTAGAACTGAAATAAATAAAATCCACGATAGACGGAAAGGCGAAGCAAACATTCAAAAGAAGTCCAAAGTTGAATCTGTAGAACGAGTAATTGAACTTTATAAAAAAGATTATCAGGACGCCAAGAAAATCGAATCAGATGATGATAAATTAATTAAGATTAATGGAGATAATTCAATCGAAAAACAAATTTCACAAAATGAAAATTTAAGACAATTCAACTTTTCAAAAATCCCAACTACATTAATTGAAGAATTAAATACAATTTTCAAAGAAAAGTTTGGAGCAGATATTTCAATCCCAGAATATGAAGTTGTTCAATGGATTGAATCAGGTTTGAAAATTCACAAAGTGGGCGATAACTGTAAGTTTTGCGACAACAAATTAGATTATTCAGATGTAAAATTGAAAATTGCTCAATACAAAGAAAATAAAAGGCATAAGGGTATTGAAAAATTAAAGCAATTCAATGAAGAGCTTGAAAACCTTTTAGAAAGTATCAAAAGTTTTGAAAAAGAGTCTAAACCTTATTCTACGAATATAGGCTATGAAGTTGAGCCATATTTTACTGTAATAACTGCAAATAGAAATAAGGTACAACATCTTGTTAATTCGTGCCAATCAAAAATTGACAATATCGAAAGTCAAGTAAGTTTTGATTTTGAACTTCTTATAAAGATTTTAGAAGAAATTGAAGAATCAATAATAACTATTAATAAAATCAAAAGTGGCCAATTATTGGAGTTAAGACGGAAACTTAATAATCTTACAACTTTAGTTAAAGGTGCAATTGGCTTGGAAATAGTAAAATCTGCCACTATTAAAGACAAACTAAAGGAAGTTAAAATTAAGGAAGGAGAAATTAAAGATAAGCGTGAGAACAACAGAAAAAAGCTACAAGAAATCCAAGATTTAAAACAGCAGAAAAGCCTTACAAAGGATTTTGCAGATTTTGTTTCTCAAATTCTAAATGACATAAATATATCGCTAAAAGTTACTCTCGATACAGATAACCGCAATTATATTATTAAAAGCACCAATGAAAATGCTACATTAACAATAAAGGATATTAGCGAGGGAGAAAAAAATCTTTTAGCCTTATTGTTTTTTTATTTCGAATTATTTGCTGACAACAAACAACAGCAAATCAAAACAGAAATTGAACTTATAATTGTAGACGACCCTATTTCTAGTATGGATGATTCTAATAAGTTTTACATACTTGAACTTATGAAAAATCTTTTAGAACTTCAAAATCAACAAATTTTCGTTATGACCCATTCTTGGGACGACTACTGCAATTTATTTTATGGTAAAAAGGCTTGGGTAGATAGAAAAGATAAAAACGGTATTGAAATTAAATCAAAGTATGCAACTTTTGAAATAAAGAAAATTAATGGAAAAAGTACTTTGATTAAATCTAGCAATCTTGTCAAACCATATAACTATTTGTTCAAAGAAATTTATGAATTTTCAAAAATAAGTGATGAAGCCTTAAAGACAGAATGCCAAATTTATCACTATCCAAATGTAATGAGAAGAATTTTTGAAGAATGGTATGGATTTAAAATTGGCAGAGAATTAAACTTTACAAGTAATCTTCAAAAGCAAATTGAAAGTCATTTCGGAATTACAAGTAACAATGGAAAAACAAAACTTGGTTTGTTAATTAAAGTTTGTAATATTCTTTCTCATTCAATAAATGGTTCAATGAATCCTCAAGAAATTCATCAATCAGCAAAATATTTGATGAGACTTATTGAAGATAAAGACAAATTACATTTTGACAATATGAAACATAATAATAAAAACGATGAAAGCTAACGCTAAAGGCCATACACATTTGCTATTCGCACCAGCCCACACACGAGCCAAAATTGCAAAAGAGTATGTCTTGCCAACGCTAGCAAGTTTACGGAGAGAAATCCAGCAGGTAACCATGTATATAAAAAATAGGCGAAACAGTAATAAATTCAAGGCTTTTGGCTTGTATTTAACGTTGTGCTTAACCGAAAGTTTCGTGCTTCGAAATCGCCTACTTTTATATACTAACCGTTACCCTTAATAAAAAAAAATTCATCAGTAGTTCAACATTTGAGAACTAATCGTATATTTGTGCTATAATTGAATTGATGAAACGAATAATTGCAAAAAGTACACTTTGGGAATATTGGGAAATACACGCTGATTCCGAACAGTATTTGAAAACTTGGTATGATACGGCCAAAAGTGCCAAATGGTTTTCACCAAATGATGTAAAACAAACTTACATCAACGCAAGCATTCTAAAAGATAGTCGAGTAGTTTTCAATATTAAAGGAAATTCTTACAGACTGATTGTAAAATTCAATTATGAAAAGCAATGGGCATTTATTCGTTTTATCGGCACACACGCTGAATATGACAAAATAAATGCAGACACGATTTAAAAATAAAATTATGAATGTAAAGCCAATTAAATCTGACAAAGATTACCGAAATGCTCTCGAACGTTTGGAAGTGATTTTCGATGCGCCAATTGACACAAAGGAAGGCGACGAAGCGGAAATACTTTCATTGGTTATCGAGAATTATGAAAACGAACGTTATCCAATTGAAGCACCTGACCCAATCGAAGCGATAAAAATCCGAATGGAAGAATTGAATATGCGACAAAAAGATTTAGTTGGAATTATCGGCGGGAAAAGTCGAGTATCAGAAGTCTTAAACCGTAAGAAAAGATTGACTGTTGATATGATTAGGGAATTGGAGCGAATCTTACAAATATCTGCTTCTGTGCTTGTGAACAACTATAAACTGGCGAACTGAAAAATAACAAAGGGTAACAAAGTACTGTGGCTAAAAACAAGTAAAAACTCATTAATTTCTCACTAGAGTACTTTTATATTCTTTATCATATATCAACCCTGATTTAGCAATAGCAAAGGCCTGTTTTAAGAGCTTATTGCACACCGCAATAAGTGCTAATTTCTTACTCTTCCCTTTGGCCACTATTCGCTCGTAAAGATCTCTGCAAGCCTTGTTGTATTTACAAGCATTAAAACTGCACATGAATAATAAATTACGCAGTTTTTGATTGCCTATTTTACTTATTCGAGGGCGTCCTTTTACACTACTACCACTTTGCCTAATCACTGGTGTTAGACCAGCATAACTGCATAGTTCTGCTGCACTTGTGAACCGATCAAAACCACCTGTTAGAACTACTAACATAATGGCTGTTTTAGGTCCAATGCCTGGAATAGTTTTTAAACGAGTTAATAGGTCTTGATGTGATTGTTTTACCAAAACTAACAACTTACCTTCTAAGGTTTAAATCATAATCCTCACTAACTTGTTTTGTCTTAATACCAGAATTTAACAGTTCGACGATCATAACTTTAAATTCATTGTCATACTTTTTTACCATAACTCAAATATAAAATTTATAAACTCATAAAAATCGTCACATCAAAGGTAGACACTCCAATAGTGATTTTATCGAATATGGACGACAATGGAAAGACAGGTGCTTCGGGAGTGGCTGATTTCTTTAAAAAATTGATAGCGGAAAAACAGTCCGAAAAGTAATATGGCATAACAATGGCTAAAGCAAATAGGTAGAAAGTGCTATATTTAAAGGCTTGGGTATGTTTACGAAGTCCGAAAAACATTTATCTAGACTCACATCAGCATACATCTGTTTGAGCCTATTATTCTCCTCCTCGAGTTCTTTCAGACGCTTCAACTGTTGCTGTTCCATACCTCCGTACTTCTTGCGCTAGTAATAAAACGTACTCTTATCGATACCCAATTCCCTGGATAGATCACCAACGGATCTTCCTTGTTCATTTTCCTTGAGAGCCTTGATGATCTGGCTCTCGCTAAACTTGCTGTTTTTCATTGTGACAGTTTGAATTTAAAGTTAGTAAATTCGAATTATGTACTGTCCTAATTATGGGCAAGCCTACAGGTAACTAAACTTTGATATACTATGTGCCTTTTGAAATTATCGAAAAAAGAAAAAACCCTTTAAAGACTGACTTTAAAGGGTTTTGTAATTGATTAAGTTTCGTTTGAAACCTAGTTTAGCGGAGAAAGAGGGATTCGAACCCCCGGAGGTGTGACCCTCAACAGTTTTCAAGACTGCCGCATTCGACCGCTCTGCCATTTCTCCAACTTACTCAGGAACATTCGACATCCCGATTACTATCGGGGCTGCCATTTCTCCAACTTACTCAGGAACATTCGACATCCCGATTACTATCGGGGCTGCCATTTCTCCAACTTACTCAGGAGCATTCGACATCCCGATTACTATCGGGGCTGCCATTTCTCCAACTTACTTAGGAACATTTGACATCCCGATTACTATCGGGGCTGCCATTTCTCCAACTTACTCAGGAGCATTCGACATCCCGATTACTATCTGGGTTGCCATTTCTCTAAATACCTTTTCAGGATTTCTTTAGCGATTGCAAATATAGTAAGCTTTTTGATTTATCAAAACTATTCTAACTGGAATTATGATATTTTTTCTCTTCGACATTTCAAAAGTAGAATTCTGTATTTTTTCTGATTTTAAAGTATATCTAAAAGCATTAAACTCCTATTTTAGCGCTAAACAACAAACCCATGAGAAAAATAATATTACCCTTATTCCTAGCGATAAGCTTAGTAGGATGTAAAACACAAATGAAGGATGTGACTAAAGTTGATCCAAATCAATTTTCAAAAACCATCACATCTTCAGAATTGAGCGATTATCTGTATACCTTTAGTTCAGATGATTTTCAAGGAAGGGACACAGGCGAGCCTGGTCAAAAGAAAGCTGCCGAGTATTTAAAGGATTACTATAATAGCTTAAATATCCAAGGAGGCTCTTTTGAGGAAGACGACACTTATTTCCAAACCATTCCTTCAGCTTATTTTAACGACAAGTATAAAGCAAGTGAGAATGTAATTTCTATTATTAAAGGAAGCCAATTTCCAGAAGAATATCTTGTGATCACTTCACATTATGATCACGTAGGGATGAAAGATGGGGAAATTTATAACGGAGCAGATGACGATGGTTCTGGAACTGTAGCCATCATGGAAATTGCAGAAGCTTTTCAAAAAGCGGTATCCGACGGGTATAGACCTAAGCGTTCAATTGTATTTCTCCATGTGACAGCAGAAGAAAAAGGCCTGTTAGGGTCTAAGTACTATTCTGAAAATCCAATTTATCCTCTAGAAAATACTGTTGCCAACCTTAATATTGATATGATTGGGAGAATTGATGAAGCCCATCAAGACAATCCTAACTATGTTTACCTCATTGGAAGTGATAAATTAAGCACAGATTTACATGAAATTTCTGAAAAGGCTAACTCTACCTACACCAATCTGAATTTAGATTATACCTATAACGATGAGAATGATCCCAACCGTTTCTACTACAGAAGTGACCATTACAACTTTGCAAAATTTGATATCCCGATCATCTTTTATTTTAATGGTGTTCACGAAGACTATCATCAACCAACCGATACTGCAGAAAAAATAGAATACGACCTTTTAGAAAAAAGAGCTAGACTTGTATTTTTTACGGCTTGGGAAATCGCCAATAGAGACGAAAGACCTTTTGTAGATAAACCAACCTTATAATAAAATATCAGCTTAAAAGAAAAGCGGGTCATCTCAAGATGTCCCGCTTTTCTTTTTTAAATCAATTTCACTTTTTTAATGTCGTAAAAGAATCAGACTATATGCTACGTTATAGGTTTAATTTGGTATAAGGGACAAATTTTATTAAATATCTGCCGATCCTTTACCCTGTCTAATGAGCTCCGGTTCAGGTTGTGTTAAATCAATTACTGTAGAGGCGACATTGTCCCCAAAGCCTCCATCGATGACAACGTCGACCAGTTTATCCCATTTTTCTGCAATAAGCTCTGGGTCAGTTGTGTACTCTATGACATCATCTTCATCCCTTATGGAAGTAGAAACAATCGGGTTTCCTAAATGTTGGACCAAAAGTTGGGCAATTTTATTATTTGGAACTCTTATACCAACCGTTTTCTTTTTCTTGAAGACAGAAGGCAATTTATTATTTCCAGGTAGGATAAAAGTGTAGGGGCCTGGTAAGTTCCGTTTTAATATTTTGAAGGTTGTCGAGTCCAATTGTGCAACATATTCAGATAGATTGCTTAAATCTTGGCACACAAATGAAAAGTTTGCTTTTTCGAGTTTAATACCCTTTATCCTAGCTATTTTTTCAAGTGCCTTTGTATTATTGATGTCACAACCAAGCCCGTAGACAGTATCTGTAGGATAGATCACTAAACCACCATTTTTTAAAATCTTAACGATGCGTTTTAATTCTTTTTCTGAAGGATTTTCTTCGTAAATTCTTATGAGTTCTGCCATGATCTTAAAATATTAAATTGGATTAAATTTACAAAAAAATTAATCAAGAGAAGACTTCCTTTTTATGGTATTCACTCTATCCGTTATATAGGATACAATAGCACCGAAGATGGCGATACCATTTAAGATTAAGATGCTTGCCGCTAGTTTTCCAAGACCAGTAACTGGGTAATAGTCGCCGTACCCAACAGTAGTTATGGTAATATAACTCCACCACAGAGCATCTTCAGCAGTTTTAATATTTCCTACGTCTTTCTCTAAGTACAAGACTAGTGTTGAGCTTAAAACAAGAATAACAGTAGAAACAAAAACGATGAAACCGTATAGGCTTGCCTTTTTATGAGTTATTATAAATTGATAAAGGAGGTGAAAGGATTTCATAATCCTGAATATCCTAAAGATCCTTAAGACTCTTATATATCTAAATTCTGAAACAACGGGAATAGAAGATAACAGGTCTAACCATCCGTAGGTGAAGAAATAGCGCCACCTCTTTTTTCGTTTCCTCAATTGATTGAAAAAATCGTATAAAAAAACCATACATAATCCAAAATCATAATAATGGATAAGCCTGTATAATTCTGAGTTTTGATCAAGGAAAAAAGTTAAGCTCAACAATGCTATACTAAATATAGAGAGTAAAGCAATAATGAGGTTGGAGACCGATAGCATTTAAGAGAGTATTTTCAATTTTGCGAATTTCAGAATTAGATTTTTCACACCTCCATTTTCGAATTTAATCGCTGCTTTTTTATCCATACCGACTCCTTCCACATTTAAGACCTCTCCTTTACCAAATCGAGTATGCTCTACCATTTGTCCTGCATCCAACTGTGTAGGTTTTGCTTTTTGGGTAGGAGTAGGGTCTCCTTCTGGCTTAATCTTTCTAAGTCGTTTTAGCTGCTGCTCAGTTGGCTTATGACTTGGAGGAGGGGTTCCATTTTCTGGTTTAGTTTGCCTTAACTTGGATTTATCTACTTCGTCAAATATATCTTTATCGATAAGAGGTTTATATCTATAATCGTCTTTTGGAATCATATAGTCCAGATACTTCTCATCGATTTCTTCAATAAACCGACTTGGCTCAGCATCGATCAATTTTCCCCAGCGGTATCTTGAAAGCACGTAAGTGAGGTAAGCTTCTTTTTCTGCCCTGGTTAAGGCTACATAAAACAATCGCCGCTCTTCTTCAAGTTCAGATCTAGTACTCATGCTCATAGCAGAAGGGAATAAATCTTCCTCAAGGCCTACGATGTATACGTAAGGAAACTCAAGTCCTTTGGCCAAGTGAATCGTCATTAAAGCAACGCGATCTTCATCGGCTGTTTCCTTGTCTAATGAGGTAGCTAGTGCGATATCTTCCAAAAATTCTGTAAGCGATCCCTTGGCATCGACCAGTTCTTTTTGGCCTTCTACAAAATCGCTAATACCATTAAGTAACTCTTCAATATTCTCTATTCTAGCGATTCCTTCTGGGGTACCGTCTTTTTTAAACTCTTGGAGAAGTCCAGTTTTTTTAGATACAATTTCTGTGATTTGCAATGCATTCAAGGATTCATTCTGAATTTTAAAACTCTTGATCATATTAACAAAGTTGACCAATTTGGTCTGAGTGCCCTTATTTATTTTTAAGTCGAGCTTATTTATATTTTCGATGATTTCAAAAATCGTCCTTTTATAATGATTGGCCGCTAGAGTTAATTTGTCAATCGTGGTTTGTCCTATCCCTCTTGAGGGATAATTAATAACTCTTTTTAGAGATTCTTCATCTTTAGGATTAACAATCAACCTTAAATAAGCTAGAATATCTTTGACCTCTTTTCTTTGATAAAAGGATAGTCCTCCATAAATACGGTACGGAATATCCTTACGTCTCAAGGCATCCTCTATAGATCTACTCTGGGCATTTGTCCGGTACAATACAGCAAACTCTCCGTTTTTAGCACCTTCTTGCATGCGCTTCTCTGTAACAGAGTTGGCCACAAACCGCCCTTCTTCCGCATCATTCACCAGTCGATTTACATGAATTTTAGAGCCTTCAAGGTTTTCCGTCCATACCACTTTGTCGAGTTTGGTTTTGTTTTTTTCAATAATGGAATTGGCAGCATCAACGATATTTTTAGTAGACCTATAATTTTGCTCTAGTCGGTAAGATTTTACATCGCTGTAATCCTTTTGGAAATTCAAAATATTATTGATGTTGGCTCCACGGAAGGCATAGATACTTTGTGCATCGTCTCCAACCACACATATATTTTGAAACCTATCACTTAAAGCTCTTACGATAAGATATTGAGAGTGATTGGTATCTTGATACTCGTCTACTAAGATGTATTTGAATTTTTGTTGGTACTTAGCTAGGACCTCCGGAAAGCGCGTTAGAAGCTCATTGGTTCTTAACAACAAATCATCAAAATCCATAGCGCCAGACTTAAAACAACGATCCACATATTCCTGATAAATTTCTCCTAGTCTAGGTCGCTTTGCCATAGCATCTGCCTCTTGCAACTCAGGGTTTTTTAAATAAGCATTTACCGTGATCAAATTGTTTTTAAAAGAAGAGATTCTGGACAAGACCTGCTTGTATTTATAGATGTCCTTATCAAGATTTTTTTCTTTAATAATAGACCTCATCAATTGTTGGGAATCGTTGGAATCGTATATCGTAAAGTTGGAAGGAAAACCGAGTTTATCCCCTTCAAACCTCAATATTTTCGCAAATACAGAGTGAAAAGTTCCCATCCATAAATTTTTGGCTTCTGGTCCAACAATTTGAGATATTCTATTCTTCATCTCCTTAGCTGCCTTGTTGGTAAAGGTTAAGGCAAGGATATTGAAAGAATCTACACCTTCACTCATCAGATAAGCAATTCTATAGGTCAACACTCTTGTTTTGCCAGAACCTGCCCCCGCGATCACAATCATTGGTCCATCCTTCTGTAAAACAGCTTCGCGTTGAGCTTCATTAAGTTGTTTAATATAATCTTGCAAGATTCTAATTTTAAGTCATATGGTTATTCGTTCAAAATTAATCAATTTACACCCAATCTTTAAGTCTTCCAGTTTTTAATTTACGGTCTAAAAAGCTAAAGTTGATCATAATATCTATATTTGAATCAAAACTAAGCAATGCAGTCAGCTTCAGAACTTTTAGGGTATTTATCTTATTTATTACCATCGATTATAGTAGGGGTCATAGCCTTCTATTTCTTTAAAACCTTTGTAGATCATCAAAAGGAAATGCAATATATGGAGCTTAGAAAAGAGAATAGGAGTGAAGTCTTACCCCTTAGATTACAAGCTTTTGAACGTTTGGTTTTGTTTCTTGAACGCATTTCACCTGGTCAATTGCTTTCTCGGATAAAACCTGTTGGAGAAAATAAATACGATTATGAAAACTTACTTATAGCATCAATAGAGCAAGAGTTTGAGCATAATTTGGTCCAGCAAGTTTATGTAAGTCAAAAATGTTGGGATGCTATTAAGGCTTCCAAGAACTCGACTATTTCTTTAATCCGAAAAACGGCTATGAGTGATAAAATCACCTCCGCACAAAAACTAAGGGAAGTGGTGTTAACAGAGTTATTCGAAAAATCTTCTCCAAGTGATACCGGTATCGCCTTTTTAAAAAATGAAATCAGGCAATTATTTTAATACCTAGTGTTGAAAAAGGTCTTTTCTCGAATACTAAAATCTTGAGCTAATTTTTGTAAGGCTTTAGAATGTTTCTCAGATTTCATCAAGGTGTCCAGAAGTTCTCTGCAAAATTTTTTGAATTGCCACACAGGATGAAAAACGCCTTCCATCAAATCCTTATAATTTTCTTTAGTGAAGGTATCAATTTGGTATAAATAGCCAAAAGCATTCTCCCTCACTTGGTACGGATAGCCTGGTTGGGTATGTTTGCTTAACTCACCATAAACCGAAGGCTTTTTATCTGGCTCATAATCTGGAGTAGCTAAGTTGAGAGTGAGCCAAAGGAGTTTTATATTTTTATTTTGAAAACCAACCGAAGTTTCCGTGGCCGCCAAATAGGTATGCCTATCTTCAGGGAAGGCTCTCCAAAGGTTAAATAGCGCTTTTTCGACAGTGGTATAAGAATCGTCCTCAAGCAGGCTTTCGTAGTCTGCCTTGAGTTCCGTGGGAATAGAGGTCAAAGAGTTCGCAATGGCCTGCCTAACGTATAGATTATTGGTTTCAAAAGCCTTTTTATAGAGTGGAATCGAGAGGTCAAAGTCACCGCCATTAAGCTGATATACAGCTTCCTGTCCTAAGTAATCATTCAAGGGGAAACCAAGAGCGTCGCTAATTCTATCTGTTTTAAGACTCAGTCGGGTTTCTCTAAAAGCAGCCAATTTCATGTAGTTTTGAATAAACTCCTGCTTCTTTAAAAACATTAAGGTTTCTTTAGATTGAAATGCTTTCTGGTTAAGCCATCGCTCTTTAAAATTAGTGAGAGGTTGATCGTAATGAAACTCAACCTCAGTCATAAAATCTTCTGTGGTGACGTTTTTGTATGCATATTTAGTTAAATAACTTTCAATGGCTTTTTGAAACACAGCCTCACCAACAGTATTTTTTAGAATAATAAGCGCCCAAGCTCCTTTTTCGTAGTAAGTTAAAGAGCTTCCTCCAGGGCTTACAAGCACTTGTCCTTGTCCAGAATCACTTTTAGTTTTAAGTTCTTCTGCGGTTTTAAAGAGCTTAAAATAATAATATTCGTCCCCAAATATTTCCTTTTCTACCTCCAAGGCATAATAGGTAGCAAAGCCTTCGTGAAGCCAATGGTGTCGAGATGAAGTTTCGGTCACCGAGTTACCAAACCACTGGTGAGCCAATTCGTGCGCCTGGACGTTTACAAAACTCCTGTCATTTGCTCCAATACTATCCACGACAAATTCTTCAGAAAAGGTATTGAGTGTTGTATTCTCCATACCAGCATACAAAAAATCTCGGACGGGGACTTGTTTAAAGTTTTGCCAAGGATAATTTACATTGATTTTGCCTTCTAGAAGATTAAAGATTTCGACATGGTCTTGATACGTATAACTCATTTTATCCAGGTGTCTGGTTTCAAGATAGACTTGTAGAGGAGTGCCTTTTTTACTTTTTGCAGCCGTTCGCCTGAAGTCTCCCATTACAAAACCTACCAAGTAGCTACTCATCGGTTTTTGCATTTCATAGTACCAAGATTTATGGTTCAATCTGGATCTTGTCTTGTTTAGGTGGCCATTAGCTATCACTTCATAATTCTTAGGAGCCTCGTAAGTAATATTAAAAATTATCTTATCATTCATATCATCAAGGCTTGGTAACCAGTGGGAAGTGTATTTGCCTTGTCCTTGGGTCCAGACTTGAGACGGATAGGCTTTCAAAGTTGAGTTGAAACCCACAAAGTAAAGCGCTTGTTTAGGCTCGCACTCATAAGAAAAAGTGGCAGTATAGCTTTTATCTTTTTTAAAATTACTGGTCATCCAAATTTTATCGTCTGTATTTACAATTTTGAGAGTATTAGATTCTGAAGGTGTAATGCGCATATCGACGGCATCTAGATAAACAGAATCTACATCTTTTAGGGTCTTGAAACTGACTTCTACTTGTCCCTTTATTTCAAAATTGATGGTATCGATAGTTACTGTAGCATTAAGTTCTAAAAAGTCAACCTTTTCAGTTTGTTGCCCGAAGAGTAGAGTAGAGGACAGAAGTAAGAATACTATAATTTTTATCATTCTACAAAGTTAGGGTTTTGCAATAAAAAAAGCTGCTAGATTTCTCTAGCAGCTTTCGTAATCATTATAATAAATGAATGCTTAATTCACATCCCAGAATAATCTAGTTTGTTGAGAGTCACCTCCTATTGCTTGAGAAGCTGCATTATAATTTGCTTCATTCAAGTTTTGTTCATTTATAGGATAATTATATCTTAAGGGTACCGGATTTCCAGTTGACCCTGGAAGGTTGAGAGTTGGCTCATCATATTTTCTCCAAACAGACCATCCTTCTAAAGGATTATCATACATAGCTATCCAGAATTGAGTTCCTATCAAAGCATTAGAATTTGTAGAATTATAAGAAACATCTGGTTGACTCAAATAGTCATCTATTACAACTTGATCATCAATACCAGCGTAATTCATAGATGCTGTTATACCGTTTTCATAATGAGTTGGAGCATCTCCAAATACAGCATAATTAAGATCTGGGGAAGTTGCAGTTGCTAAATGAAATGAAACCTCTGCAAAATCCAACAATATTCCTGGGTGGGTTGGGTCTAGAAAGCTTTCCCCCATATGAGTTGAACTAGAATAAGGATTTTGAGATCCATAGATACCGCCTTCATAAACACCAGCTCCAAGATTTTCATCAAAATAATACATACGTCTTGGATCATCCAAATCGTTCATTATATCAACGATTGTATTGGCTGCGACATAGTCAGAACGACCACTTTGTACTAAGTCTTCCCATAATGGATTAGTATTAGGGGGTGAACTTTGATAGACAATAATAGCATTATCTTGATTTCCAATAAAGACACCATTGCTAGCTGCATCTTCAGCAGCACTTTGAGATAAACTAGAATTACTATCAGAAATTCTCATTGCCAACCTTAACTGTAGTGAGTTATTGAATTTATTCCATTTACTCATGTCTCCTCCATATACGACATCTGCCCCTGCGAAGCCTTGCCCTGAGCTTAATAACGTTCTTGCATTTTGAAGTCTTTCTATAAGATTCACATAAATGCTTCCTGCATCGTCATAAGCTGGTAATGTAATAGTTTCAGCTTGTAAAGCTTCAGTATACGGTATATCACCAAAAGTGTCCACTAGAACTTGCCAAGCATAAACTTGGAGCACTTCTATTTGGCCTAAGCGAGCATCTTTTTCTCCTTGAGAAAGATCACTGTTTTCATTGATATAAGCTTTGGCATCATCTAAGTCTAATAATACATCTCTATATATTTCTGACCATTGAGACTGTGGAACGTTACGATTAATCAAATCATAATTTGGCTCATCGACATAAGTTGTAGCCGTAAGGTACTGACTTATAAATCTAAATACATTAATATTTACATTTGGACTAGCCATAAAGTCCCCCAAACTTACCGTAGCAGATGTGAACAAAAATTCTTCTGAAGCCTCCGTTGGGTTTTTAGGGTCTTGATTTAGCCTCTCATATTTATCATCATCTGCACATGAGATGAAGAGACAGGCTGTTATAAAAGTTATTAAATATTTTTTCATTTTATTTTTGTTTAAAAATTAAACTTAAGATTTACGCCATACTGCTGCATAGCTGGGTAAGCTCCAGATTGGTAACCTTGGATGTTTCCTGAGCTTAATCCAGCTTCTGGATCTGAATACGGCAGGTTCTTATTAATTATCCATAAGTTTCTGCCAATAATTGAAAGCGAAGCACCATTAAATGGTAATTTTTCTAAAACTTTATCACCAAAATTATAAGTTAAGTTCAACTCTCTCAATTTAACGTAGGATGCATCATAAACATGTCCTTTATTAGCGTCACGACCATATCCATAAGGATTATTATAGGTGTCGAAAGGAACTCTTGTTTGGTTTTGAGAACCATCAGCATTAACGCCTGGTAAAATTATACCACCACTATCTGCGCCACCTGTTAGAGGGGCTCTCATCTCATTGCCTAAATCATTTATACCTGCTGTTCTATCATAAACACCAGTAGCCATTCCATACCATGTATCGAGAGAGAATATATCTCCACCTTCTTGTATATCGATTAAAAAGCTAAATCTGAAATTCTTGTAAGTAAAAGTGTTAGTAATACCTGCATTCCAGTCCGGCTGTATGTTTCCAATTATATTATTATTTGATGATGTTGTTTCGTAATAACCACTGCTATTAACAGTTCTACTTCCACTATCATCATACACATAATCAGATCCTCTTATAGCACCATATGGTTCACCTGGTGCAGCATTTATAGATATACCTCCTTGAAGGCTTGCTAGCTCAAGGTTGTCTATACCATCTGTTAGACTTATTACTTTATTTCTGTTTCTAGACCAGTTTACACTAACATTCCAACTAAAGGCATCTAGCTCCAAAGGTGTTGCACTAAGTAAAACCTCAATACCTTTGTTTTCAATTTCACCTGCATTAAGTAATTTTCTTGTATATCCAGTAGCATTAGACACAGGAACCGGTGTAATTTGATCTTCGGTTCTTGTTCTGTAATACGAAAAATCTAAATTTAGCCTATTATCTAGAAAGCTTGCTTCTAGACCAACTTCAAAGGACTTTGAAGTTTCAGACTTCAATTCAAGATTATTCAGTGTACTATTCAAGCTTGCTATACCTTGACCATTAAATGGTGTAGAAATTACATAGGTGTTGAAAACATCATAAGGGTCTGTTGCACTACCTACCTGAGCATAATTTGCTCTGAATTTTGCAAAACTTAACCAGTCTTTCTCTACAATGTTTGAAAGTAGAACACTGGTTGAGATTGAAGGATAAAAATATGTATTATCTGCCTTTGGGAGCGTAGATGAACGATCTCTCCTGATGGTGGCTTCCAAATAGTAAGTGTCTTTGTAACCTAAGCTTCCTCTAGCAAATAAACCATCAACCATCTGGTCCGCTTCGTATTCAAGTGGTGGTTGTAGAGGGTCTTTACTGTTGCTCAAAGCGTAAAAACTGGTGGCATTTAAACCTCCGTTGGTAGATGCTCTAATAAAAGTTTGTTCGTTTCTTCTAAGGTTGAAACCAATATTACCGTCAAGATTTAAATCTTCACTTAAATCTTTATTGAAATTCAATATTAAATCGTAATTATATTCAGCAACTCTGTTGTCAAATCTTGAGTATCTAGATACACCAACTGACCCAACATTCTTACGCTCTTCTTGTAATTCGCTATAAGTATCGAAGGTAAAACGGCCTAATACACTAAATACATCATTGATTTCATAATTTAAATTGATGTTACCAAAATAACGATTACGAGTATCGGTCTGATAATTTTCAAATCTTGTAAAGTATGGGTTATCAGTATATATAGGTGTTAAGTTATCAGGTCCATTAGGATTCCAGGTTATATTTCTTCCTGTTTCAAAATAGGCATCACGTTGCTTATAAAGGTCAACATTAGCTTGATTCCATTGTCTAAAGGATTGCATGATATTCAAATCATCATAACCTGTTCCATATCTACCTTTACCATCAGTCTTAATGAAATTAACATTAGAAGCTACCTTTAGCTTGTCTGATAAAACATGAGACCCAGAAAATTTAATATTGTTTCTCTTAATACTACTATTTGGAAGGCTACCTTCTTGATCTAGGTTAGTAAAACCGACTCTGTAAGTACTTTTGTCAGTCCCACCATCTAAGGCCACAGAATTAATCATAGTGTAACCTGTTTCCCATATGTCATTTGGAGTCTTTTCTGCAGCTACCCATGGGGAAGCTTGCTGGTAAGTATCCAATCCTGGATATATTGAATTCCATTGGTAGATCATTCGATCTGGGTCGAATGCTGCACCAAAAGAGGCGTCTTCTGTGAATGGAGTTGTTTCATCTAAAACACCATCCCCGTTGATATCACTCAAATTGAAATAGCCATCAGCAGATTGATAAAATGGACCATAACCTGCACCATATTTTTGTTGATATTTCGGTAATGTACTTTCGTCAGCATTTGAAAACATAACAGAAGATCTGATACTTACTCCAAGACCTTTATTTCTTGATCCCTTTTTGGTTTCAATAATTATAACACCATTTGCAGCACGTTCTCCATATAGAGCTGATGCAGCTGCACCACGTAAAACATTAATCGACTTGATGTCATCAGGATTGATATCTGCTGCTGCATTACCATAATCATAACCTCCTTGCCCTGATCTCTGTCCAGCAGTGTTTGAATTTTGATTTATAACAGGTGTTCCATCAACAATAAATAAAGCTTGGTTGCTACCCGTTAAAGAGGCATTTCCTCTTATGACAACATTTGTTGAACCACCCATTGTTCCAGATGATTTTACTTGAAGTCCAGCGACTTTTCCGGATAGAGCATTTGTGAAATTTTGTGTCGCTACATCAGATACTTCATCTCCATCGAGTTCTTGAGTCGCATATCCCAAAGATTTTTTCTCTCTTTTGATGCCTAAAGCAGTTATAACCACCTCATCGAGTTGACCGGTATCATCCTTTAATGTTACTTTAATAGAAGATTGACTACCTACAGTCACTTTCTGTTCTTTCATTCCTAAATAAGAAAATACCAAAACGGCACCTTGTCCTACTTCGATAGAGAAATTTCCATCAAAATCGGTTTGAGTACCATTACTAGTTCCTTCTTCAATTACGTTTACTCCCGGTAAGGGTAAACCACTGTTGTCTACAACAGTTCCTGTTACTTCTTGACTTTGCGCAAAACCTACATGTGAGATTAAAGCGAAAAGGAATAAGAAGATCCAATTTACATTTTGTTTCATTTGTTAATAATTTTTGTTTGTTAGAATTAGCCGCTGCGAAACTAGGATTCTCAAAAAGTCTTAACAATGAGATAACGTTAAATTTACAAACTTTAACAAAAATAGGCTTAACTTAATTTTTATTGCGCTGGAAACGAGTAGTTTACTTTTTACCTAAATACGGACCAATCTAGCTTTAAGGAAAAAACATTGGAATATAAGGCAAGGCTTTGGTCTCCAATATCGGTAAGGGCGTAGTCAATTTGAATTCCTTTATACCGAAATCCCACTCCAAAATTGGGTTGGAAACCAATATTGGTTCCCTCACCACCAAGGGTTTCTAGGTTTTGAAAATTACCAACGCCCCCTCTTAAGTACACTAGCTTGATATAGTCTACTTCAAAACCAAAAGCAGGGGTTGCACTCATCGTCCCAGAAGAAATAATATCATTGGTCTCTGCAAAGCGAAAGTCCATATTCAAGGACGTAGTAAGATCAAAATCTCTGTGAATACTGGTGGTTTTAGCAATGCCAAGTTGAAGTTTTGGCAGTGTGATTTCAGTCGCCTCAGGCGTGGTTTGGTTTTGTCCATCGATGGCACCTTGGATAGTGGCTAGTTCAGCATCATCAAAAGTCCAAGTGTTGTACGTCGTGGTGATATCCCTAGCCATAACTCCAAAAAACCAACTCTTTCGTTGAAATTGAATCCCTGCGTCAAAACCAAACCCCCAGGCTTGCGCAAAATCACCGATAACCCTTCTTATTACTTTAGCATTTACACCATATGAAAATCCCTCCAAAGGTAAATTCCTAGCATAAGATAAGGTAAAGGCATAATCTGCAGTCGAAAATAAACTTATTCTATTGTAATCAATATTGCCTTGATCGTCGATAAGTTGTGTAGTGTTTAAGATGTCGTCCACACCAAAGCGGATGATACTAAACCCCACAGCACTTTTGCTGTCGATGGGCATTGCCCCAGCTATGTAATTGTAAGTAGCAATGTTTGCAAAATAATTGGCGTGCATAGCCGAGACTTGGTTATCTTCTAAATTGACCAGGCCTGCAGGATTCCAATACCCAGAATTAACGTCATTGGTGGTTGCGGTTACCGCGTTTGCCATACCAAAAGAAGCGGCGTCTACGCCTATGTTCAGAAATTCATTAGAATATTTTGCAGTTTGTGAAAAAACTGAACACGACAATGCAAGAGTTAATGTAAGGATAAGCCTCTTCAATGCGATAATTTTTTTAGCAAAGATGCTATATTTAATAATATTAAAACTTATTTTGCTTTTTCTTATTGCATTGAATCTAGATAGTTATTGAAAATATGATTAAAAAACAAATCCCAAACTTTATAACACTTCTCAATTTATTGTCGGGGTGCATGGCGACAGTATTTGCGGTTCAAGATAATTTGGTTGCAGCAACCGTATTTGTTTGCATTGGAATTTTCTTTGATTTTTTTGATGGTTTAGCAGCTAGGGCTTTGAAAGTAAAAAGCGATTTGGGTTTACAATTGGACTCATTAGCAGATATGGTCACTAGTGGCTTAGTTCCGGGACTAGTTATGTGTCAACTTCTGTTTAAGTCCTTAAATCCGTCAGCATCTAATCTCACTTTTTTTTCTACCGAAACCAGCTGGGTTGTCTTTATAGGTCTAATTATTACCTTGGGTTCAGCTTATAGACTTGCTAAGTTTAATATCGATGATCGACAAACGGATAGTTTTATAGGTCTGCCCACCCCAGCCAATGCTCTTTTAATCCTCAGCTTCGGACTTATTTTGGACTATCATCCCAATTCTTTTTTATCAGAATTAATTCAAAATACCTATTTTCTTATAGCGATATCAGTGATGAGCGTTTTACTTTTAAATGCAGAGCTTAAACTGTTTGCTTTAAAGGTTACTAATCTAAAGCTTTCTGAAAATTGGTATAGGTATCTAATCGTTGTTATAAGTATTATTTTATTGGTGACCCTTCAATTTGTTGCCATTCCTATCATAATTTTTGTCTACATCTTATTGTCCCTAGCATTGCAAAAGATAAGCTGATTTATTTTCTACTTCGGGTGACTCCGAAAAGCAAAATAAACAAGGCTAAAAAGTTTGCTATACGTGGTATGTAATCCCCGTGTTTAACGTAGAACGTTTGTCCTTCATAAAGTGGTAAATTGTAAGTCAGTGCTGTTTTTTCATCATAGATTGATTTTTTGATAATTTCACCGTCCTTATCTATGAAACCGGAAATTCCAGTATTTGCACTTCTTGCCACAGCACGTCGCGTTTCAATAGCTCTTAATCGTGCATAACTCCAGTGTTGTTGATGACCTTGAGTTTCATCCCACCAAGCATCATTGGTTATAATGGCTAGGGCATTTGCGCCATTTTTCACATAACCATTCACAAATTCGCCATATACAGATTCATAACAAATAATGGGAGCAACACTGAAGCCTGTATTCAGTGTAAAAACGCTACGTTCTGGCTGGGTGGTTTTCATAGCGACCGTACCACCAAGGTCTATCATAATATTTCCAAGTATAGGTTTAAGGGTAGACTGATAAGGAAAATTTTCTACGCCCACAACAAGCTTGGATTTATGATAAAATTGAGTCTCAGAACCCATTTTTTCAAAAACAGCGCTGTTGTAATCATTAAACCAAAGCCCTTTTCTTAAAAAATTGCTTTGAGAAGATAAGTCAGCTTCTTTTTTTAGCAATTCATACATAGAAATTCCAAAAAGTAAATTGAGTTGATCGTTTTTATCGAGTAAGAGTTTTGAAAACCTTCGAGCTTCAGAATAGGTATAGCTTGTAATTTCTGTGCCTTCAGCAAAGACAGTTTCTGGAGCGATAAGCAGCTGTGGGTTTTTGTTCAATAGAGGTTGAGTTAGGTCTATTAAATCTTTAGAAATTCCTTGATCATTTGTATTATATTTTTCAGTATAAGGTTCTATATTGGGTTGAAGGACAATAGTTTCGATACTACTATCAACACTAGTTTCGGGTTTTAGAAGAAGGCTAATAACGATAGGGATCCCTATAAGCAGAGCAAGTCTTATTCCACTGCTTACTATAATTTTTGAATCTTTATGTTGTAAATAAAGAATAAGCCCTTTTAAGAGAATGAAATTACTTGCTAAAATCCAAAGGCTACCACCAAAAGTACCCGTATACTCATACCATTGTATTAATGAGATATCATTTGCAAATACATTTCCTAAATTTAACCAAGGCCATGAAAATTCCCAGCCCAAATGCAGTTTTTCGAAACTGAGCCATAACACCACAAAAAACGAGGAAGCCGCTGTAAAAGCAACGCGTTTTGCAACAATATGATAGACCAAAAAGACAAGACTCATCAATAAGGAGTTAGCAAGTATGGCGAAAATCCCCCCAAACGGTGTTGAGTAGTAAAGCCAAAAGGTGGTAATGCTATTCCAAAGGAGAAAACCTAAATACGCATGGCCAAAAACCTTGAGGTTTGTTCTTTGAGTATGAGTTGTTCTAATAGTAAATTCAGCAAAAAGTAAAGGGACGAAACCAATAAAACTCAATACACTCCATCCATTTGTTGGCCAGCTTAAGGCAAGGAGCAAACCTGAAGCAACAGCTAAAAGTATAGTTTTCAATGTAATTTTTTTTCAAATTTAGTTTAAAAATGAGGGTTTCAAAAAGAATTTAATCAAAACAAGGTTTGATACCAAATTAAACATATAATGTCGCAATAAATTGTTTTTTTTCCCCTGCTTTTTATAAAAAAAAATTATCGTAGCTAAGGCTATGCTAATTATTTTTAATTTCAATCAATCAAAAAACCTGTGCTGAGCTAAGGCGGAGTATAATTCAATTTATTTATACGACATTATAAATTTAGTTTGGTATAAAAAGTAAATTCCATCCGTAGACTATTATTGATATCTTTTTATAAATTTGCTCTTAGTCATTCTAAATAAATGAAAACTAATCCAACTACTCATTTTGAAATATCTGAGCGAAAGGTATTACTAAGAGTTTTTGACGTGCTGTTCGTATGGTTAGCACTTTATTTAACTACAGAAAGCTTTAAGTTCACTTATTTTTCGTTCAAGTCCAGTGTTTGGATTTGGTTGCTTACATTTGGTTTTTATGTTCTACTTTTTGGAACTGTTTTCGAAATTTACGACCTTCAAAAAGCAGAATCTAGAAAAGCGACGATCAAAAATGTGACCTTAACTTGTCTGCTTGTTACGCTCTTTTTTCTGTTAACACCAATCCTTTCACCACCTCTTCCAGACAATCGGTTTCAAATTTTATATTTTTTTGGAATTATCCTATCGACACTCATTGTTTGGAGATTTCTTTACATCGGATTAATAGCTTCTCCTAGATTTTTTAAGCGCGTACTTATTGTTGGCGATGAATTTGAAATTGATAAATTAGGTCAAGATTTGCTACAAAACGATCCTAATTATGAGATTAAAGGCTTTATTTCCTTAAAAAATAAAACCTCTAAACTATTTGAATCCTATAAAATAGAGGATCTCAAAAGTATCGTGATTGAAAAAGGTATAAGCGAAATTGTTGTAGCGAATTCTTTTGATGGCTTGAGTGCAGAATTATACCAGGCTTTAGTCCCTATTTTAAAAACGGGATTCCCAATTAAAGCGTATGCATATGTTTACGAAGAAATAACCAGTAAAGTTCCTGTTCAACAAATAAATAATGATTTTTACTTCTATTTCCCCTTCAGTAGGAGTAATCAAAACAGATTGTACCTTTTGTATTATCGAGTAGTCGATATCCTTATAAGTCTGGTGGGTTTGCTGTTTTGCACACTTATCATTCCCTTCATTTTAATTGCTAACCTTATGGCCAATAGAGGTAGTTTATTTTATAAACAACTAAGGATGGGGAAATCTGGGATGGAATTTTATATCGTGAAATTACGTACCATGGTAAAAAATGCTGAAGCAGACGGAGCCCAGCTTGCCTCTAAAGGTGATATTCGTATTACCAAATTTGGGAAGTTTCTGAGGAAAACACGATTGGATGAGATTCCTCAATTTTATAATGTCCTTATTGGAGACATGAGTTTAATTGGTCCAAGACCAGAGCGGCCCGAGTTTGTAGAAAGCTTATCTAAAAAATTCCCTTTTATGAAGTCCGTCAAGTGATAAAACCAGGCCTTACAGGATGGGCTCAAGTGAATGCAAAGTACGCCAATTCTGATGAGGATATGATTGAAAAACTACAGTACGATCTTTACTACATAAAGCATCGAAGTGTGTTTTTAGACCTAAGAATCTTTCTAAAAACTATAAGTACTGTGATTTTCTTTAGAGGGCAATAGTGGTATTATTCATCGAAAGCTAACACGTCCTTGGAATTGAAACCAATTTTAATAGTTTCCCCCAGAACAGGTTCATTCGTTACCACTGTTAAATGCTCTCCGTTGTCTAACTTGAGGAGTAATTGAGAATGAGTGCCAAGAAAAGTTCTCTTTAAAATCTCAGCTTCAGAAACATAGTCACAGTCCTTATTAACTGTAAGATTTTCATTCCTTATCGCGTGACAACAATCTTCTTTTAATGGACATTTAAAAGCAGTTTGTAAGCCTTTATTGAGCTGAACGGTATTTCCAAATAGAGAGGCGACATAGATAGATTGGGGTTTTTTATACAATTCAGAAGCTTCGTCCTTTTGGACTAATTTACCATTTTGTAAAATCAAAATTTCATCGGCAACAGCTAGCGCATCCTGAGTATCATGCGTAACGAAAATTGCAGTGACCCCTGTTTTTTTTATAATATTAAAGACCTCATTTCTCAAGTGATACCGCATCATAGCATCTAGATTGCTAAAGGGCTCATCCAATATTAAAACAGAAGGCTTAGGCGCTAAAGCTCTAGCTAGGGCTACTCGTTGTTGTTGCCCTCCAGATAATTCATGTGGATAGCGTTTTTCGTAGCCTTTTAGACCAACGAGTTCTAAGGTTTCCAAAGCTCTTTCTTTCTTAGCTTTTGAGGTTTTAATCCCATAAACAACGTTTTCCAAAACTGAAAGATGTGGGAAAAGTGCATATTCTTGAAAGACCATACCAACATCTCTTTTCTCTGGAGCTATGTTTTTCTTTATTGAGGCCACCAGTTTATTTTCAATATGAATTTCACCAGAATCTAATTCTTCTAATCCTGCAATAAGTCGAATTAAGGTTGTTTTTCCACTCCCACTTTCACCAACAACTGCACATATATCTCCTTTGTTGACAAAAAAGTTGACATCGTCCAAAGCTTTTACCTTTCCTTGATCGAAGGATTTAGTAAGGTTTTTTATGTTAAGAGTTGTTTGCATTCTTCAAAAGTAATTTATTTAAAAAAATAGCGGGGATTAAAGCCGTTAATATTATTAAAAGAGATGGAAGAGCAGCAGATCTTACCATTTCATCGCTCGCATATTCAAAAGCTTTTACAGCCAGGGTATTTACATTATAAGGCTTCATAATAAGGGTTAAAGGTAGCTCCTTCAAGATATCTATAAATACTAAAATAAATGCACTGAGTAAACCTGCCCTTATAAGAGGAAATTCTATTTTAAAAAATGTTTTAAAATTTCCTTTGCCCAAAACTTTAGAGGAATCGGATAAGCTTCTATCAATTTTGAGACTTGAAGATTCCAGAGGTTGATAAGCAACAGCTAAGAATCTTACCACGTAGGCATATACCAGGGCGATAAGAGTCGCATTCAAAATTAGTTTTGAAGTAATTCCTTGCTCTATAAGCCATTTATCTAAATAAATACTTGGAATTAGGACGCCAATAGCGATAATAGTTCCAGGTATGGCATATCCCATAACACCTAGTTTTGAGGTGGTCTTTAAAAAACCAATTTTATTCCATTTAGAGAAGAATAGTAGCAGCAGAGCGATCAAAACCGTCATCAAAGAAGTCAGGAAAGCGATACCAAAACTTTGTAAGGTTATTCCGATAAAATCTGTACTCCACACCTTAGTGAAGGTTTGTGAAACCCAGAAAAGCAATTGCGTTACAGGTAGAAAAAAACCTATAAAAACAGGTAAAAGACAGATGAGGCTGAAGAATACTTGTTTTCTTTTTGTGGGCTTTATTCTCGAATTATACTGTTGTTTTGAGGATTTGGCCGAAGTGAATTTTAAGTGTCTTCTTTGCCATTTTTCAAAAATGATGAGTCCAAAAACGAGGACCAAAAGTATAGCTGACAAATAGATGGCTGTTTCAGGTTCTCCAAGAGAGAACCAGGATCTAAAAATGCCCGTTGTAAATGTACTCACGCCATAATAGCTTGCAGCTCCATAATCATTTAAAACTTCCATTAATACTAAAACCAGTCCAGCAATAATAGCAGGGCGAGCTAAAGGAAGAATTAATTTGAAAAATGATTTAAATTCAGTGATGCCTAGCATCCTTGAGGCTTCAAGTAAATTGGTCGCTTGTGCTAAGAAAAAAGTTCTGCTACTTACGTAGACATAAGGGAATAAAGATATACTTAAGACAAAGGACAAGCCATATATGTTCATAAAGTCAATACTGAAGTTTTCAATACCCAATAGTCCAACAGCATCAGAAAATAATCCAGAATAGCCAAATATGCCAGCATAAGAGTAAGCCATAATATAAGCTGGTACCGAAAGCGGTAAGATTAATAGCCATTCTAATTGTTTTCTAAATGGAAATTCAAACCTAGAGACTAACCAAGCTGTTGTGACTCCAAAAACGATAACGAATACAGAGCATAAAAGGGAAAGTACAAATGAGTTTACTAAATAATCTAGAAGGACGTAATTTACAATATGTGTCCAGCTTTCCCCTGGTCCATCAAAAAGTTTGAAGATGACCGTAAATATGGGAATAGCTACTGCAGCAACTATTAAAACCAAGAAAAGAGACCATTTATTAAGGTCTCTTTTAAATTTATAAAATCTGTCAGTTATTTTCAAGGGCTATTTATTTCCAACCTACTTTATCAAATATGATGACAGCTTCTTTATTATTTTCTCCCAACTCATTCAATTGAAGAGTGTCTTCTTTGAAACTTCCCCAGTCTTTAAGAATTTTTGCGGGTTCAACATTTTTGTTAATTGGGTATTCATAATTTGATCCTGCGAATATTTTTTGAGCTTCTTCCTGTAGAAGGAACTCTATAAATTTTATCGCATTTTCTTTGTGGGGGGCATACTTAGCAACACCAATACCACTCACATTAACATGAGTTCCTGATGTATCTTGGTTAGGGAAGAATATACCTACACTATTTCCAGCTTCTAGCTCACTTTCATCTTCAGAGTTTAAGAGTTTTCCGATATAGTAGGTATTTACTATAGCAAGGTCTCCTTCGTTATTAGCCACGGCCTTCACTTGATCTCTGTCATTCCCTTTTGGTGTTCTCGCCATATTTTCAATCAAACCATTGGCCCAATTTTCAGCAAAATCATTACCACGATTAGATATTAGAGAGGCTAGAAGAGATTGATTATAAATGTTGGAAGAACTTCTTACCAGAATTTTATTTTTCCACTTTTCAGATGTTAAATCTTCGTAGGTTGATAAATCCTTTGGATCTACTCTGTCCTTGGAGTACGCTATCACTCTTGCTCTTTTGGTAAGTCCAACCCATTGTTTATCTGTATCTCTTAGATTAGCTGGGACAATAGAGTCTATGAGTTTATTTGAGATAGGTTGAAGCAAACCTTCAGACTTAGCTCTGTACAACCTTCCCGCGTCTACCGTAATAAGAACATCTGCTGGAGATTGTTTTCCTTCCAACTTCATTTTTTGGATAAGTTCGTCAGCACTCGCATTAACTACATTTAGTTTGATGTCGTTTTGTTTTTCAAAAAGTTTAAAAAGTGCTTGATCCGATTCATAATGTCTGTGGGTATAAACGGTAAGCTCTTCAACTTTCTCTTCTTTTGGTTCTGATTTGCAACCAAAAACAAAAGCGGCCATAATTATTGCATAAAAATAGTTTTTCATCTCTTTTTTTTTACAAATTTAAATATCTATATTTATTTAGACTCATTATTAATAAAAAATTTGATAAAAAAAATGGTCTCTTGGGATAGAGACCATTACATTTTTTGACTTCACCTACTACATCGCAGCAACATGTTTGGTTAACTGTGATTTTAAGTTGGCTGCTTTATTGTTGTGAATAATATTCTTTTTAGCCAATTTATCAATCATAGAGATGATTTCTGGTAGACTTTTGGTTGCTTCAGATTTATCGTCTGTAGATTTTAATCTTTTGATAGCATTACGAGCTGTTTTGTGTTGGTAGCGATTTCTTAATCGCTTAGCGTCGTTGCTTCTTATTCTTTTTAATGCTGATTTATGATTAGCCATAACTTTTAAATATAAAATTTTAGTAGTAGTCCGTAGGGGAATCGAACCCCTGTTACCAGGATGAAAACCTGGCGTCCTAACCCCTAGACGAACGGACCGCGTTAATAATGATTAATGAACTTAAATTAGTAGTCCGTAGGGGAATCGAACCCCTGTTACCAGGATGAAAACCTGGCGTCCTAACCCCTAGACGAACGGACCTTAAATTAGCGAGTGCAAAAATAACTAATTATTTAAATTGCACAAATCTTTTTCCTGAAAATTAATAAGCTTTTGCAAATAAAACGCGTTGCTTAGATTCTTTTCCTGAAAACACACATTTACCAGTCTCTTTTGTTTGCTCTAAAGGGATGCATCTAATGGTGGCTTTAGTGAGCTCTTTAATCTTCTCTTCGGTCTCTGAAGTCCCGTCCCAGTGGGCGAAAAGAAAACCTCCTTTGGAATTTAAAACATCTTTAAACTCTTCAAAAGTATCCACTTTAGTGATATGATCATCTCTAAAAGCCTCAGCTTTGGTAAATAAATCTTGTTGAATATTTTTTAAAAGATTTTCTATAACCCCTGTTAAACCTTCCTGGTTTTCAAAAGATTTGGATAATGTATCTCTTCGAGCTAGTTCTACAGTTCCTTTTTCTAAATCTTTAGGTCCAATAGCTATTCTTAAAGGAATACCTTTTAATTCATATTCCGCAAACTTCCAACCTGGTTTATGAGTGGTTCTGTTATCAAACTTCACTCGAATTCCCTTAGACTTAAGATCATTTGCTATAAGATTTGCTTTTTGGCTAACGAGTTCTAATTGCTCCTCATTTTTGAAAATAGGGACGATAACGACCTGAATAGGTGCTAAGTTAGGAGGTAATACCAGCCCGTTATCATCGGAGTGGGTCATCACCAAAGCTCCCATAAGTCGTGTTGAAACTCCCCAGCTTGTGGCCCATACATATTCTTGTTTGCCTTGATCTGAAGTGAATTTTACATCAAAAGCTTTTGCAAAATTTTCACCTAGAAAGTGAGAAGTTCCTGCTTGCAAAGCTTTTCCATCTTGCATCAAGGCTTCTATACAATACGTTTCCTCAGCACCTGCAAATCTTTCGCTTTCAGATTTTAGTCCTTGTATGACTGGTATCGCCATAAATTTTTCGGCAAAATTTGCGTAAAGATTATTGATGAGTTCTGCTTCTTCAACAGCTTCTGTTTTGGTAGCATGAGCTGTATGACCTTCTTGCCAAAGGAACTCTGTCGTTCTTAAAAATAGACGAGTTCTCATTTCCCATCTTACCACGTTAGCCCATTGATTGATTTTTAAGGGCAAATCTCTATAAGACTGTATCCAGCCCTTAAACGTATTCCAAATAACGGCCTCGGAAGTAGGTCTTACGACTAACTCTTCATCTAGTTTAGCTTCAGGATCTACTCTTAATTTACCGGGACGATCTGGGTCACTTTGCAATCTATAATGTGTCACAACAGCACACTCTTTGGCAAAACCTTCAGCATTCTTTTCTTCAGCCTCAAATAAGGATTTTGGGACGAATAAAGGGAAGTATGCATTCTCGTGACCCGTTTCTTTAAACTTGGAGTCCAGTTCAGCTTGTATTTTTTCCCATATGGCATATCCGTATGGTTTTATCGTCATGCAACCTCTCACCGCAGAATTTTCTGCGAGATCAGCTTTTACCACTATTTCATTATACCATTTAGAATAATCTTCTTCTCTACGTGTTAGGCTCTTTCCCATCTTATTTCATTTGGCACAAATGTTGCACCTGTGTTAATAGTTACATTAGTTAGAGCAAAACTAACTAAATTTGATAATAGTAATTACAAAAACCACAAGTTATGATACAATCAAGCAAAATTTTTAGCCCATTTTTATTAGGAATGTTATCTGTGGTTTTCTTGACTTCGTGTTCGTCTTACAGAAATGTAAATTCTACTAGTGACGGAATTTATGGATCTAGCGTCCCTTCGGAGACTAGAAGGTCTGTTTCTAACCAGAATTTACCACAAAGAACAGTTAATCCATCGAATGTTCCTCAACAAAAATCGGATACATACGTAAAATATTTTTCTGATCAAGGTCAGATGATATCAAAAGCTAGAAACTCCAACAATGAAGTTTTTACAGACATAGACGGTTATGCCTCAGATACTATAACTTACTCTGAGGAAGAGCGCTATTATGAAGAGCCTATTTATAACGGAAATAATGCAGGTTGGGGAACCAATCCTACCGAAGTTAATATAAATTACATTGATAACGGATTTAATGGAATGGGAATGGGAATGGGTTGGGGAGGTTTTGGTTTTGGAAACCCTTTCTTCGGAGGATTCGGAGGAGGCTGGGGAGGATTTTACGGCCCAGGTTTCGGCTTTGGTAATCCTTTCTTTGGTGGTTTTGGAGGAGGATTTGGATTTGGTAACCCATTTTTTGGAGGTTTCTATGGAGGGTTTGGTGGTTTCTACGGGCCTGGATTTGGTAATCCTTTCTTTGGAGGATTTGGAGGTTTTTATGGAAGAAATAGCTTTGCCAACTCTTATAGAGGTAACTCAAGATCGCGGAACTTATCTAGAAGTGATTATGCTAACAATAGGTCAAATATTTCACGAGCAAATTCAAATAGATCAAGATCTAATGTGACTAGAGCATCGTCAAACAGGTCTAATGTTGGCAGGACTTCTAGATCTAATTCTTCTAGATATTCCAACAGAGTGAACAACCCGAGAAATGTAGGGGCTAGAAGCTCCTCCAATTATTCTAGATCTGGAATTCGAAATTCAAATAATGTGAGTGCAAGACAAAATTCTACTTATAGGAACTCATCTTCTAGATCTACATCCAATAGAGCTGTAAGATCCTCAGGAAATTCTTCACGAAGTTCTGGGGTAAATAGAAGCTCGGGTTCATCTAGAAGCTCGGGTATGAGAAGTTCAGGTTCATCTAGGAGTTCTGGTGGAAGAAGTTCTGGAGGAAGAAGTGGCGGGGGTAGAAGCTCTGGTGGTCGAGGTGGAAGATAATGTAAAACTCAAAAATAGTTAAAGATGAAATATTTTATAATCCCTTTTATGCTTTTGAGTTTCAGTGTGATGGCTCAAGATATCACAGATGCTCTAAGGTTTTCCACCCAGGAAGTAAATGGAACCGCTAGATATACAGCAATGGGTGGAGCTTTTGGGGCTTTGGGCGGAGATATCTCAGCTATCAACATCAACCCGGCAAGTTCCGCTGTTTTTCTAACTAATAAATTTTCGGGGTCCGTAGATTTCACATCAATTAATAATGATTCTTTTTATGGAAATAATTCAACCCTCAGTTCTACTAGTGAAACCGATTTTGATTTAAATCAAATTGGGGCTGTATTCGTATTTGAAACCAATAATGAGAATGCAGTGTTTAATAAGTTAACCCTAGGCTTTTCATACAATAGAACCAATACTTTTGATGATGAGTTGAGATTTCGTGGGAATAACTCTGAAAGTATTTCAGATTATTTTTTGAATAGAGCACAGGGAGTTCCATTGGATTTGTTAACACCAAGATCAGGCGAAAGTGTTGAAGATTTGTATCAATTCCTAGGGGAAAGGGAGAGTTTTGATATTCAGCAGGCTTATTTAGGTTATGAAGCTTTTTTAATCAATGCAGAAGATCCACTAGATTTTCAAAATACAAGTTATGTATCTAATGTTTTTGGTAATAATTTTAGTCAAAACTATTTTGAACAAACCAGAGGTAGCTCTGGTAAATATATCCTCAACGGCGGAGGTCAGATTGGCGATAGAATTCATTTAGGAGTTAACTTTAATATTCATTTTTTGGACTATAGAAGATTTACTCGTTTCGATGAATTTAATTCAGAGCCTACAGGAATTAATGATATATTTTTTGATAATGAATTGAGAACTCGTGGGAGTGGAATCTCTTTGCAATTTGGAGGGATATTTAAAGTTACTGAGGGGTGGAGATTAGGATTTACATACGACACACCTACTTGGATGAACATATCTGATGAGCTTTCACAAAGATTAGAAACTATTAGCGCTAGTCAAGATGTAGCCCTCGTAGATCCAAACGTGTTAAATATCTATCCAGATTATAATTTTAAAACACCAGGACGTGTGTCCTTAAGTACAGCTTATGTTTTTGGAGCTTCGGGTTTACTTAGCTTCGATTATAGTTATAAAGATTTTTCCGCTATGGAATTTACGTCCAATGGTTTTGATCTTCAAAATCAAGATATTTCAAACCTACTAACTGGCGCCGCCACTTATAATTTTGGTGGGGAGTATAGGATTCTTAACACTAGCCTTCGTGCAGGATATTTTCTGCAAGAGAGTCCTTATACTAATAAGGCACTTTTGGATAATACCTTTGGATATTCGTTTGGTCTAGGCTTTTCGTTCGGGAACACGACTTTAGACCTATCTTATCAACGTATGGAACAAGATAGACAAAACATTTTGTATCAAACTGATTTTTCTCAAGAAGCACAGGTTCAAAGTGTTTTTAATAATTATATGCTTACGCTCTCGTTTGATTTATAAATTTCAGAATATCAAAACTATTTTTTATAAAGCATATCTTACAAAATCCTATTTTCGCTAAAAATATTTTCGATGGACATTTTTTTAGTGATAATAGGATTAATCCTTTTGGTAATTGGGGGGGAGTTTTTAGTGAGGTCATCCGTTGCTTTGTCTTTTAGATTCAATATTTCAAAAATGATCATTGGGCTTACTGTAGTTTCTTTTGCTACATCCGCTCCAGAGTTACTGGTCAGTTTGCAAGCAGCATTGGCCGGCTATTCTGATATCTCCCTTGGAAATGTCATTGGCTCCAATATTGCAAATATCGGTTTGGTGTTGGGTTTGACCGCTATCATTTCGTCTATGGATACCGACAGTGACTTTATAAAGTTCAATTGGCCGGTCATGATGATTCTAACAGGAATGATGTATCTCTTTTTATATACTGGAGAGAATATTTCAAGACTAGAAGGAGGGGCTCTTCTTCTAGTTATTGTAGTTTTTCTAGGGGTACTCATCAAAAAAGCTAGAACAAAAGGCGCTAAATCCGAAAGTGAAGTGGATCCAAGCCTAGAGCAGACCTCCGGATTTAAAATTATATTATGGTTACTTATTGGTGCTGCTGGGCTTTATTTTGGTTCAGAATGGCTGGTAGATGGTGCAGTAGGTATAGCTGAATCTTTTGGAGTAAGCGAAAGAGTCATCTCGGTGACCATGATTGCCATAGGGACAAGCGTACCAGAACTTGCAGCTTCCGTTATTGCTGCTTTAAAGCAGGAAAAAGGTATATCATTAGGAAATCTAATTGGATCCAATATCTTCAATATTGGTTCTGTTATTGGGCTTACTGCGATTATTCAACCTATTTTTCTTCAGTCTGAAGAAATCCTGACCAATGATATTTTCTGGATGATAGGCTTTTCATTTATTCTTGTTCCATTAATTTTTATACCACCCAAAAAAGTTATCTCTAGATATAAAGGAGTCATATTATTTTTAGCCTACATTTTATTTGTTTTACTAGCCTTTCGCCCCTAAAAAATAGGGGTGTTTGATGGTTTTGGTTAGTTTTAAAGATTAACCCCCTTATTTTTGATGTGGTATTTGAAAATTAATTACATTTGATGCGTAAAATCAAAAACGTATTATGGCTATTCTAAGATTCAATGCATTAAAAGAAACACTTCATAGAACTCCCGTTAAAGTTCAAGAGGACGAGAGACGTTCAGATATGTTTGGTAGAAACGCCTTTAACCAAAAGGCAATGCGTCAGTATTTAACTAAAGATGCCTACGAAAGTTTAAAAAACGCTACCGAGAAAGGAGAAAAAATTGATCGGTCACTGGCGGAAAATATTTCTGCTGGTATGAAAGAATGGGCGATTTCAAAAGGAGCTACACACTATACACACTGGTTTCAGCCACTTACGGGTTCTACAGCTGAAAAGCATGATGCTTTTTTTGAGACTACAGAAGATGGTGGCGCCATGGAAAAATTTAGTGGTTCTCAATTAGTTCAACAAGAACCAGATGCTTCTAGTTTACCAAACGGAGGTATTAGAAACACTTTTGAAGCTAGAGGATATACTGCTTGGGATCCTTCATCTCCTGCATTTGTTTGGGGTCCAACCTTATGTATTCCAACAATATTTGTGTCCTATACGGGAGAAGCTTTAGATTATAAAACACCTTTATTGCGTTCAGTTTCTGCTTTAGATAAAGCAGCCACAGATGTGGTAAGGTACTTCGATAAAAAAGTCAAAAAAGTTATAACTACATTAGGCTGGGAGCAAGAGTATTTTTTAGTAGATTCTGCATTAGCTTCTACTAGACCAGATTTGATGATGTCTGGTAGAACACTTCTTGGTCATTCTCCTGCAAAGGGCCAGCAATTGGATGATCACTACTTTGGATCTATTCCAAGTCGTGTACTCAATTATATGAGAGATTTGGAAAGAGAGTGTATGCTTCTAGGGATTCCTGTAAAAACAAGGCATAATGAAGTAGCACCAAATCAATTTGAATTAGCGCCTATTTTTGAAGAAGTCAACTTAGCCGTAGACCATAATTCCTTATTGATGGATGTCATGGATAAAGTTGCAGAACGTCATCATTTTAAAGTTCTTTTCCATGAAAAACCATTTCAGGGAGTTAACGGGAGCGGAAAACATAATAACTGGTCTTTAGCAACCGATACAGGGTCTAACTTATTAAGCCCAGGTAAAACCCCTATGAAAAACATGAGGTTTCTCACTTTTTTCATAAATACAATTAAAGCATTTTATGAAAACGAGGAACTTATAAGAGCAACAATAGCTTCAGCATCCAACGATCATAGGCTAGGAGCTAATGAAGCTCCTCCTGCTGTAATGTCTGTTTTTATAGGCTCTCAACTTACAAAAGTCCTTGATGAACTGGAAAAAGTGACGAATGGTAAATTGTCACCAGAAGAAAAAACAGAACTCAAATTAAATGTTGTAGGAAAGATACCAGAGATACTTCTTGATAATACAGACAGAAACAGAACTTCTCCTTTTGCTTTTACAGGAAATAAATTTGAATTGAGAGCTGTGGGTTCTACAGCAAATTGTGCTGATCCAATGACAGTTTTGAACGCTATTGTCGCTAAACAATTGAAAGAATTTAAAGTTGAAGTCGATGGTCTTATCTCTGATAAGAAAATGAAAAAAGACGATGCTATTTTCAATGTTCTCAGAGAGTATATTAAATCTTCTAAAAAGATTCGCTTCGAGGGTGATGGATATGGAGATGCTTGGGAGAAAGAAGCAGAAAAAAGAGGTCTAAGTAATTACAGAACCACACCTGAAGCTTTAAAAGCTAAAATCTCCAAAAAGGCTATTGATTTATTTGGTGGATTAAACATTATGAATGAGATCGAAGTCAAAGCTAGATATGAAATTGAAATCGAGGATTATTCAAAACACATTCAGATAGAAGGAAGGGTCTTGGGGGATATTGCAAGAAACCACATTATACCTACAGCTATTAAGTATCAAAATATCCTTATCGAGAATGTAAAGGGTTTAAAAGAGATTTATGGGTCTAACTTTAAGGGCCAAGCTAAACAACAGATGAATATTATTGAAGCTATTTCAGAACACATTGAAAAAATTAATGAAGAAGTAGACCAAATGATAAATGCAAGAAAACAAGCCAATTCTATAGAAGATCCAACTGAAAAGGCTTTTGCTTACTGTGATAATGTGAAGCCTTATTTTGATGATATCCGTTACCATTGCGATAAGTTAGAGCTTTTGGTTGATGATGAAATTTGGCCATTGACAAAATATAGAGAGCTCTTATTTACTAAATAAGAGGTGATAAACTATTTTTTAAACCCAGTGTTAGATATCCAATAACACTGGGTTTATTTTTTATAAATTTGCAACAAATTTCCAAAAATGAGTGATCAAGCAAGATATGCCAAACGTGGAGTCTCTTCTCAAAAAGAAGATGTTCATAAAGCTATAGAAAACATTGATAAAGGCCTGTTTCCAATGTCATTTTGTAAAATCATACCAGATTATCTTGCGGGAAGCCAAGACCATTGTGTGGTGATGCACGCCGATGGGGCTGGTACAAAATCATCTTTAGCTTATTTGTATTGGAAGGAAACAGGAGACCTCAAGGTTTGGAAAGGAATTGCTCAAGATGCCCTTATTATGAATGTTGATGATCTGCTGTGTGTTGGAGCTACGGATAACATTTTAGTCTCATCAACTATAGGTAGAAATAAAAATGTAATCCCTGGAGATGTTATTGCTGAAATTATCAAAGGCACCGAATCTATTGTTGAAGATTTGAGGAATCATGGTATTTCTATTCATACGACAGGAGGCGAGACTGCAGATGTTGGAGATTTAGTAAGAACAATTATTGTAGATTCAACGGTAACAGCAAGATTGAGAAGGGATGAGGTAATCGACAATGCTAATATAAAGGCGGGTAATGTTATTGTTGGGCTTTCCTCTAGCGGACAAGCATCTTATGAAACGGAATATAATGGTGGTATGGGTAGTAATGGACTTACTTCAGCTAGGCATGATGTCTTAGCTAATTACTTATCTGAAGCTTATCCAGAGTCTTTCGATCCTAAAGTTCCAAAAGACTTGATCTACTCTGGCTCTAAAAGATTGACCGAAAAAATTTCTGAAGATCTTCCAGATGTTGGTAAAATGATTTTGTCTCCCACTCGGACCTATGCACCTATTGTAAAAAAAGTGTTCGAAAAATTAGGTAGAGCCTCCATAAATGGAATGGTACATTGTAGCGGAGGAGCACAAACTAAAATCCTTCATTTTATAAATAATCTTCATATTATTAAGGATAATATGTTTGAACTTCCCCCGTTATTCAAGCTCATACAAGATGAAAGTCAAACCGACTGGAAAGAAATGTACCAAGTTTTTAATATGGGGCATAGGATGGAATTTTATGTTGATGAGTCCATGGCGAAGGACATCATAGATATTTCCAAGTCCTTTAATGTGGATGCTCAAATTGTAGGAAGAGTAGAAGCTTCCGAATCAAAATCTTTATCAATCTTTTCAGCATACGGCCATTTTGAATACTTATAAATGAAATGAAAAGAGTTTTATTACTGTCCTTATTCACCTTAGTTATCTCGAAAAGTTTTGGTCAATCCTTTGGTGAGATTCAGAAGATTGAATCTGTAGGTGAACCCCTTTTTTCTAGAGGGCCTTTGCCCTTAATCAATACTAGTTTCGATGTTATAGGTAGCTATGTATTTACCTATAACCAAATGGTTCCTCGAAGAGGTAAGACAAGTTTTTGGGAGCAAGTGAACGAATTTACCTTAGATGTCAGTGAAGTTGCTTTTGTCAATTGGAATGCAGGAGGAACAAATTCTATATCTGGAATGTATGGAATGAATGTCGTAAGAACCTATAGGAATAAGGGTTTTAGATGGGATAACCAATTTCGATTTAGATACGGTATCAACCAGCAAGAAGGTCAGGAATTAAGAAAAACTGAAGATGATTTAGAACTGATTTCCTCTTTTGGATATGAAATTTCTAAAAATTCTAGTTGGTTTTATTCAGGTACATTTAGTTATAAAACTCAAGCTTCAAGGGGTTTTAATTATCCAGATACTGAAACTGCCATTTCAGAATTTATGGCCCCAGGGTATATTTTTCTTGGTGTTGGAGCCAAGTATGCTCAACCCAACGAGAGCTTTGAGCTTTACTTGTCTCCCATTACCCAAAAATCAACCTTTGTTTTAAATCAGCGGTTAGCCAATGACGGGGCTTTTGGGGTAAGAAGTGCAGTGAGGGATAATGATGGAAACATTATAAGAGAGGGGAAAACTTCTAGGAATGAGTTTGGTATTTTAGTAACCAATCAGTTCCAGCAGAAAATTTTTGAGAGCACTGTTATTGTGAGTAGGCTGAGTCTTTATTCAGATTACATCAATAACTTTGGTAATATAGATGTGGATTGGGAATTAAATTTTAATTTCAAAATCAACGATTTCATGCGTGCCAACATAGGTGCTCACATTAGATACGACGATGATATCAAAATTAGAGAAGTGGCTCCAGATGGTACTACAATCGACGGAGGTTCTAGAATTCAACTTAAGCAGCAGCTTGGCATAGGAATTGCCCTGCAGCTTTAACCTAAGGTCTTAGATTAATTGATATTTATGACTGCTTGTGTTAAAAAAAATCCCCTCAAATAACTTAAATTTGCGGCACATTAAAACCTTATGCTAGATAAATTAAACTTTATAAAACAAAGATTTGACGAGGTGAGTGATTTGATCATTCAGCCTGATATCATGTCCAATCAAAAGCGGTATATAGAATTATCAAAGGAGTATAAAGAACTCAAAGCTATTATGGATGAGCGTGAGGTCTACATAGAACTCTCCGATAACCTAAAGGAAGCCGATGATATTATTTCAAACGAGTCCGATCCTGAAATGGTGGAAATGGCAAAACTTCAATATGACGAGGCTAAAGATGAATTGCCTAAGCTAGAAGAGAAGATACGCATGATACTTATCCCTAAAGATCCAGAAGATACTAAGAATGCTGTAGTAGAAGTGCGAGCAGGAGCAGGGGGAGATGAAGCCAGTATTTTTGCAGGAGATATTTTTAGAATGTTGACCAAATACTGTGAACATAAAGGTTGGAAAGTAGATGTTGTAGATTATAATGAAGGGACCAATGGAGGATATAAAGAAATCCAATTTGAAGTCTCAGGGGAAGAGGTGTACGGTACGTTAAAATATGAAGCTGGTGTTCACCGAGTTCAACGTGTCCCACAAACTGAAACTCAAGGTCGTGTCCACACAAGTGCTGCAACGGTAATGGTTTTTCCTGAAGCCGAAGAATTTGATATTGAGGTCAATCCAAAAGAGGTGAGAGTAGACTATTTCTGTTCTTCTGGACCAGGTGGGCAGTCTGTAAATACCACTTACTCCGCAGTAAGACTTACTCACGAACCTACTGGAATTGTAGCTCAATGTCAAGATCAAAAGTCACAACATAAAAACAAAGAGAAAGCTTTCAGGGTTTTAAGGTCGAGACTATACGAAATGGAGCTGGCCAAAAAACAAGCTGAGGATGCAGAAAAGCGTGGCTCTATGGTTACTAGTGGTGACCGAAGCGCTAAAATTAGAACCTATAATTATGCACAAAGTCGAGTGACCGATCATAGGATAAACCTCACGCTTTACGATCTCGATAATATCATAAACGGTGACATAGAGAAAATTATCAGTGAGTTAAAATTTGTTGATAATACTGAGAAACTCAAAAATATTTCTGACGATCTATAACAGATTATGCAACTTCAAGAACTTATTGAACAAATTCAAAAGAAAAAATCCATGCTTTGCGTGGGATTGGATGTCGATTTAGAAAAAATCCCTAAGCATTTATTAGAGCTTGATGATCCTATTTTTGAATTCAATAAGGCCATTATTGATTCTACCCAAGAGTATTGTATAGCGTATAAGCCAAACATAGCTTTCTATGAAGCCTATGGATTAAAGGGCTGGCAGGCACTTCAGAAAACAATTAATTATATTAACGAACATTATCCAGAGCAATTCACCATTGCAGATGCCAAGAGGGGAGATATAGGCAACACCTCAAAGATGTACGCTAAAGCTTTTTTTGAGGACTTAAATTTTGATTCTGTTACTGTCGCGCCATATATGGGAAAAGATTCTATAGAACCTTTTCTTCAATTTAGAGATAAGCACGCTATTATGCTTGGCCTTACATCCAATGAAGGAGCTAAAGATTTTCAATTTTTAGAAAACAAGGGAACTTTACTTTTTGAGAGTGTTTTGAAAACTTCTCAAACATGGGTAAATTCAAAGCAGTTGATGTATGTTGTTGGAGCCACTAAGTCTAGTTATTTGAAAAAAATAAGACAAATCTTGCCGGATAGCTTTTTATTAATTCCAGGGGTAGGGGCTCAAGGTGGAAGCCTAAGGGAAGTTTGTGAGTATGGCTTAAACTCTACTTATGGATTGATTATTAATTCTACTAGAGGAATTATATACGCTTCACGAGAAAAAGATTTTGCAATTAAGGCAGCTTTTAAGGCTAAAGCACTACAGGAGCAAATGCAACCTTATATAACTTAAAAAGCTTATACATTTTACTGTACAAGCTTTTTATAAAGTTTTAGAATAAATCTAAGATTTACATTTCATCTTTAGTAGCTTCTTCCATTTCTTCAGCACCTTCTTCCATAGCCTCTCCAGTTTCTTCAGCGGCATCTTCAACTGCATCACCAGTTTCTTCAGCGGCATCTTCAACTGCATCACCAGCATCGTCCATAGCTTCTTCTACATCGTCTGCTGCTTTTTCAGCATCGCTTTTTGGTTCTCTACAGCTTACTACACCTAAACCTAGCAAAGCAGCTATCGTAATAGATAAAATTGATTTTTTCATTTTGTTTTGATTTTTAATTAAGCCCCAAAAGTATAGATTTTTCTTAAATATATTAAAAATTGCTAGGATTTTTTATTATTTTTTTTGACCGGCTAATATGATGGTTTAAAGTTTCTTTATCCATCTTTTTTAAGAGACTCATCATCATATTCATGCGTTGATTATTTTTAAAATGCTCCTGTTTCTCGTAAAGAAAATTCCAATAGAGATTATTAAATGGACACGCGTCCTCACCTTCTTTTTTACTAACAGAATACTGGCAGGACTTACAGTAATTCCCCATCTTATTGATATAACTCCCGCTAGACACATAAGGTTTAGTGGCCACAATTCCGCCGTCTGCAAATTGACTCATTCCTCGGGTGTTGGTAAGTTCTACCCATTCTATGGCATCTATGTAGACTCCCAGATACCAAGCATCCACTTCATCTGGATCGGTCATAGTTAGCAAAGCAAAATTTCCTAAAATCATAAGGCGTTGGATATGATGTGCATAAGCATCGTCTAGACTTTGATTTACCGCATGCTTCAAACAATTCATTTTAGTATCACCAGTCCAGTAAAAGTCAGGGAGTTTATTGGTGTTTTGTAACTCGTTCTTGGATTTATATCCTGGCATTTCTTGCCAATACACCCCTCTCATAAACTCTCTCCATCCCAGAATTTGACGTATAAATCCTTCAATTTGTGAAATGTCAATCTCTTCTTTGTGATCGTAGTAATAGTCTAAAGTGGTTTCTATAACCTCTTTAGGAGAAAGCATTTTACTATTCATAGCAAACGATAGCCGAGAATGGAACAAAAACTTCTCATCTGTATGTAAAGCATCTTCATAATCTCCGAAGTGGACCAAAAGATGGGTACAGAAGTAGTTGAGTACCTCTATGCACTCCTTTCTAGAGGTAGGCCATGGGAATTTCTCTTGGTCGATTCTGCCCATGGTCTTAATGCCCATGGTCTCAATTTGTTTTAAAACGTCCTCCACATTTTTATCGAAGGCCTTAAACTTAGGAATTGGGGGTTTACCTGTCCATTTTTTACGGTTGCTTTTATCAAAATTCCATTGCCCACCTTCTGGTTTTTTAGCGTTAAGCATCATGATTTCATGCTTTTTACGCATGTCCCGATAAAAGTATTCCATCGTCATTTCCTTCTTTCCTTTGTAGAAGTTTTCTACATCCTCTCTTTGGGTATAGAAATGTTCTGAGTCTTTAACTTGACTTGAAATACTAAGCTTGTTGCAAATTGTTTTCAGCTTTATGTCCAACCTATATTCGTCTGGGTAGAGATATTCGAAATGTTCTATCTCTTCCTCTTTAATAATCTTGTTGAGATTATCGGATAAACTTTGTTGATTGTTTTTGTCATCGATTTGAAAGTAAATCACTTGATGTCCTTGCGACTCCAAGTCTTTTTTGAAATTTCTCATCGAAAGAAAAAAGGCTACCACTTTTTGAATGTGATGCTTTACATAACTGGTTTCTTCCTGACTCTCGGCCATGAAATAAATCACATTATCAGATTTATTTTCAAACCAAGAGTGATTGAGGTTGAGTTGGTCTCCAAGGATTAATCGTAAGGTTTTTTTCATTGCATTTTTTTTCTGAATTTTATCTACGTCATTTCAACTCTTCGAAAAGGTCACAAAATCTCGTAGCCCTGATAGAAGCGGTATCCTTGATGGAAGTAGTGCTTGTACTACGAGATCAAGATAAAGCGGATAGCAGGTTCTCGGCTACTAAAATAAACGATCCTGTAACCATGTTCGTTGATATTTTCCATTACTATCGTAACGATCGGCCTGACTTTTAATATTAAATTTTCGATCTCGTGGATCATTGCCCACACCAGAATTATACATCCAGTTGCCCCAATTGCTATGCACGTCATAATCTACAAGCATAGACTCGAAATAGGCGGCTCCAATACGCCAATCCTGTTTCCATTCTTTGGCCCAATAGCTATTCACGTTCTGGCGACCGCGGTTACTCATAAAGCCGGTTTCCCTAATTTCTATCATATTGGCATTTACAAAATCCTCTGGTGTGTTCCCGTGCATCCAGTCTCTTTTGGCCTTTTCGTTATTTCCCCAATCGTAATCTTTATTCAATACGCCTCCTAGTCGAAAAATTTTGTTGCCGTGTTTAAGCGATATATATTTGAAATAATCACGCCAGATTAACTCAAAAATTAGCCAATAGGTATCTTGGTTTTTCTTCACTTGTTTCTCAAAGGCTTTGACTTCGTGGTAAATGGAAACAGCAGAAATGCTACCATTGGCAAGCCAAGCAGAAAATTTTGAACTATAGTCTGTGCCTAAAAGACCATTACGAGTTTTTTTATAATACTGTAACTTTTTGGTGTCCCAGAAATAATGTTCAATACGTTTCCAAGCTTCATTTTCTCCCCCTTGAAAAGGAAATGCCGATCGTGGATCGGTTTCAAAGTCTTCCAAACCTAAATCTGATAGACTGGGTACTTGGTTTCTCTCTTCTACCAATTGGTGGGTAGGTCTGGGTTGAGGGGCTGGGACTTCTGCTCTTACCTCACTTTCCTTTTCACATTTTTTTCTGAAGTTGGTATAGACTTCCGGAATGTCTTGGAAACTTTCGTAAGGCAAGTCTTCTGGATGAAATAAAAATTGATTGTAGTTTTCTATAAAATCAGTATTTGGAAGAGCTGATTTAACTTTTGCTTCAACTTCCTTCTCTTCTTGGGTCCATTCAGTTTGGTGAAAAACAGATGTGATCTCATACCGTTCAGAGAGTTGTTTGAATACTTCAGAAGGATGCTTGTGTGCTACGTGAAGGCTTATGTTTAAGTGCTGAAGGTTATTTGAAAGTTGATCAACACTTTCAATTAAGAACTTAGCTCTGTACTTTTCAGTTTTTTTAAACCCATATCGGGTCGTTTCAAAATGACTTGGATCAAAACAATAGACGCCAAGAACAGCGTTTTCATTTTGACAGGCCTCGTAAAGAGACTTTTGATCTCGAGTTCGTAAATCGTTTCTAAACCAAACAATCGTTATTTTTTGTTTCTCCTGCATTTCTCGCTACAATATTTTACGTTATCCCAATTTTTCTCCCATTTTTTCCTCCAACTAAAAGATAATCCACAAGTAGGGCAGATCTTTTCGGGTAAATTTATTTTCTTGTGTGCCATGTTTAATCTAATGCTTTAATATCTTGATCTGGTCTTGCATAGGCAAAACGTTCAATAAGTTCTGTGCTTACATATCCATCCAATCCAATAATTCCCGCACTTTTTGCTTTAGATAAATTTAATAAACCATCTTTTTCTTGGATCTCACTAGGGAAAAGGAGGTGTTGAATTTCTCCAATAATTAATCGACAGCCATTTTCTTCGATGACATATTCATTAATGAACTCGCAACCCATTTTGATGATAGATTCTTTTACAAATGGTGCTTTAAAGCCATCAATATATTCTTCGGATAAACCAACTTCCTTAAACTCGGAAACCTCCTTGTCATAATTGGCTGAAGTTTGGTGAGCTTTGTCTACAAAGCTTTCGTGAATATGGTTCACTGTAAATTGTTTGGTATCCTTGAAATTTTTGTAAGTATCTCTATCTACAGTTGTAGGACGCAGCATAAAGCTAAGCATAGGTGGGTTACTGCCAAGGTGAATAACCGAATTGAAAATAGCTAAGTTGGTAGTTCCTGTTTTGGAAATACTGCCTATAAGATTGCCAGATTTCACTCCTCCGCAGCTATTAATGAGATGCATACGTTCTAATCTCGGGAGTTCACTAATGTCTTTTTTGGTAAAATGTGCCATAAAAAAAGGTCGATGTTTAATCGACCCTAATTTAAATATTGTTAAACCTTTTAGTGTTAAAAATTAAACAAAATTAAGATGCTTTTTCTTCCTCTAATTTTGGATAATCGGTGTACCCTTTTTCACCAGGCACATAGAAGGTATCTTTATCCCAATCTTGAAGTTCTGCATTTTTTTCAAAACGAATAGGTAAGTCTGGGTTAGAGATAAATAATTTAGCATAGGCTACCATATCGGCTTTGCCATCTTCAATTACTTTATTGCCGCTTTCTTGATCAAATCCTGCATTAATCATTAGGTTTCCTTTATAAAGAGGTTTAAAGTGTTCTGCAATATTGGTCACTAGAAAATCCTTGTCACTTACATCGTTGAAGGGTTCAGATAAATGCAAATAAGCTAGATCGTAGTCATTGAGTTTTTCGACAATATATTCAAAAGTTGGAATAGTTTCTTCGTCTGCTTCGGTACCAAAAACACCGTGCAAGGAAGGATTTAATCTCACTCCAATTCTATTTTCTGGAAAGAATACTTTTATAGCTTCAATGATTTCAAATAAGATACGGGCTTTATTTTCTTTAGAACCTCCATATTCGTCTGTTCTGTGGTTAGATGAATTATTGAAGAACTGATGGATTAAGTAACCATTTGAGGAGTGAATTTCAACACCATCAAAACCAGCGTCTACCGCATTTTTTGCAGCTCTTTTAAAATCTTGTACAGTTTCTTTCACTTCTTCAGTGGTTAATGCTCTTGGCTCTACAGTGTCCTTAAAACCTTCGTAAGTATAAGATTTATCGTTTGGATTCACTGCACTTGGCGCTACAGGTTTATCTCCATTATGGAAATCTGGATGGGACATACGTCCCACGTGCCAAAGCTGCATAAATATTTTGCCATCTTCTTTATGGACAGCATCGGTCACTTTTTTCCAACCTTCTATTTGTTCAGGCGTATAGATTCCAGCTGTATTAACATACCCAACTGCTTCAGGAGATACTTGTGATCCTTCACTTATAATAAGACCTGCGCTTGCCCTTTGTGTATAGTATTTGACGTGCATGCCTGTTGGAGCATTGTATTTATTGTCGGCACGACTACGTGTCATAGGTGCCATGATAACTCTATTTTTTAATTCCAAATCACCCATTTTGATGGGTTTTAATAAGGCTTGTTGACTCATAATTAAACTATTTTTTTGTAAACTTAAGACTTAATCAAAATTTTATTAGTTAACGCCTTTATAAAAGAAGGTTACTTTTGTCTAATTCCAGTATAGATAAAATCTATAGTAAAAATATATTATGATGGAGATTTCTGAACACAATTTGAGTTGGTCTGATTTTCAAAAAGTTGAAATGCGAGTAGGAACCATACTTAAGGTCGAGCATTTTAAAGAAGCGAAAAAACCTGCTTTAAAGCTAGAAATTGACTTTGGAGAATTTGGCGTTAAACGTTCCTCGGCACAAATTACAGAGCTCTATGAGTCAGAGGAACTCATAGGAAAGCAAGTGATTGCTGTCCTCAATTTTCCTCCAAAACAAATCGCTACAATGATGAGTGAGTGTTTAGTCCTTGCAGCTGTAGATTCTGAAGTAGGTACTTCACTTTTGTCCCCAGAGCATAGAATTGTAAACGGGACTCGGATTTCTTAATTTTCAACTTCAGCGTGTAAGAGGGTTAAGAAGTTGTGTCTGCTTACTTCCTCTGCTCCAAGACTTTCGAGATGTTTGGTATACACCTGACAATCGATAAGTCGAATACCATTTTTTTCCATGTTTTTTACCAAAGTAATAAAGCCGTATTTGGAAGCATTATCCACCTCTGTAAACATACTTTCCCCGCAGAATACGTTCTTGTCTTTCAGTAAGAGGCCATAAAGACCGCCCACAATCTTATCATCCTGCCAGACTTCTATAGATTTTGCTATACCAGCCTCATGGAGTCCAATATAGCTGGTAATCATGGCGTCGGTGATCCAAGTTCCATCTTGTTCTTCCCTATTGATGTTTGCACATTTATTAATAATATATTCAAAATTCTCATTGTAAGTAACCCTAAAGGCTTTTTCTTTAAAAAGCTTTTTCATCGATTTAGAAACATTTAATTTTCCGGGGAAGAGAATCATTCTTGGGTCTGGGCTCCACCATAAAATAGGTTGACCTTCTTCATACCAAGGGAAAATACCATTTTCGTAAGCAACTTTTATCCGCTCTAAGCTAAGATCTCCACCAAAGGCCAATAGGCCCTTTTCATCGGCGAATTTTGGATGTGGAAAAATGATATCTGACGTGAGTTTATACATGATTTAAAAATAAAGTATTAAAACTACTGCTAAAATTAGAAATACAAACGTGCTTTGCTTTGTATATTTCAAAAGTAAAAAGCTTCAGAATTTCTCTGAAGCTTTATGATTTTAAATTGAATTGGACTTAGAATGGTAAATCGTCCTCATCATCATCATTCAAATCCTGAACCGGTTCAAACTGATCTGAAGGTGGAACAGGAGGAGCTCCTGCTGCATTATTCTGCATTGCATTTTCAATTCTCCAACCGTTCAAAGAATTGAAGTATTTGGTTTCTCCTTGTGGGCTTACCCATTCTCTTCCTCTTAGGTTGATTCCCACTTTTACATTTTGACCAACACTATAGCTGTCTAATAGGTTGGTTTTATCTTGAACAAATTCAATTAAGATGTGCTGTGGATACTGCTCTTCGGTAGTGACCACCATCTCTCTTTTTCTGAACCCGTTACTTCCAAATTCTTTTGTTTCTCCTAAGAATTTAATTTTTCCTTGTACTTCCATAATTATTGTTTTGCGAGTAATATATGTAAAGCTTTTTCAAGCTCATTTTTTTCTATGTAGTCTTGAGCAGTGGCATGAAGCTGTTCTTTCGAGTTGCCATTAACCAAATGCTCTAATTCATTTTCGTTGATGTAAGATTTATTCTCCCGTTCTGTAGGTAAGTATTCCAAATTCCCTAATTGACCTAAATTATTCCCGGTTAAAACAGAGCTTAATCGGACAGATTCTGGGAGTTGATCTACTCCAATACCCGTTTTGGAAACAGGTTTTTCAACTTCAAACATCCCTTGATTAGCACGAGAATACCAGTTGCCACCCATCCTTGAGACTAAATCTATTTTATGTTGATCGATATGTAAGCCTTCATCTAATAGATCCTCTCGAATATGGATTTTGATCACTTCTGCAATGATCAAGTTTCCTGCTCCTCCTTCTTTACCCAATGCAATAGTCTCGTTTACCTTGCATTCAAATTGGACAGGAGATTCTTTTACTCTTGGCGGAGTAACAAGATCGGACTTCAACATAGTTAGGCCGGATTTTGTAAACTCATTAATCCCTTGATCATATTCTGTACTCGATAAGGACATCTGCTGAACCATATCCCAGTTCACGACATTTATCACGACTTCTTTGGTTTGCATTGCATTTTCCAAAGTATGTTTTATGGAATTATCTCTCACTCTTCTCACTGGAGAAAAAATCAAAATAGGGGGATTTGCACTAAAGACATTAAAAAAACTGTAAGGTGATAAATTGGGAACTCCATTTTCATCTACTGTACTAGCAAAAGCGATGGGACGAGGACCTATAGATCCTGACAGCATACCATACACGTTTTTGGTTTCTAATTCAGAAGGTAGAAAACTTTTCATATTTCAATTTTTACAAAGGTAATTAATCTGTGTTGAAATTCTCTAAAGAAGCACCAGGTTAGACCGTATTTCTAATATTTTATTTTTCCATTTCGAAGAAGCTAAAAACAGAATTGCCATAGCGGCGTTGTTCTTGAAAACTCTTTATGTGGTCAAGTTTGGAATGTTTGGAGTGCTCTATAATAAGGATTCCATCTTCATTCAAGAGTTTTCTTTCTCTCACTGTCGTTTCTATAGTCTCAAAATTTTCTAGAGATAAATCGTAAGGAGGGTCAGCAAAAATAAGATCTGCTTTAAGTGGTGTTTTTAACAAATAGTCAAAAACATCACTTTTAATAACGTCTAGGGGCACTTCAAGTTCGTCAGCGGTTATGCTTAAAAACTTAATACAGTCGTAGTTTTTATCAATAGCAGTAATCCGTTGAGTTCCTCTCGAAGCAAATTCAAAGGAAATACTTCCAATTCCTGCAAATAAATCTATGACTTCTATATCTTGAAAGTGAATTCTATTATTCAATATATTGAAAAGCCCCTCTTTAGCCATATCTGTTGTAGGTCTTACGGGAAGTTTTTTGGGAGCAATAATACGTCTACCCTTTAGATGTCCGGATACTATGCGCATAAGTTAGATCAAATTATAATGTTCGTTAAACCCTATTTGATTCTCAAAATGATACGGAGTTTTTTTATTTGAAAACGCCATGGTTTTAATGTAATTCGATAAAATTTGATAAGCTTTATTATCTTCAGACTTATCGAAATTACCGGTGAAATCGAGAATGAGTTCTAGTCGGTTCAAGTTTAATTCTTCAATAGTGAATAAAACATAATAGGCGAAATCTTCAGCAGTTTCAAAAGTAAAAGCGTTGGAAAGTAAAAGCTGTTCATTTCTAAAAGCAGCAAGATAAAACATATGTTTTGTTGAATGAAGGAGAAGATACTCATTGCTGGCTTTACTATTTACAAATCCTTTTTCTATAAGACCTGTAAACAGATGAGTAAACGTAAAGGTTCCGAAAATATCGAAAAGATAATTGTTGATATTGATATAGGGAATATATACTGTATTGGCTTTAGCTAGAGGAATCTCATCGAACGCAAAATCATCTCCCTCTATCAATTGACTGCTGTATTTCAGGTAATGCGGAAGGTGATCTTGATCGAAAAGATCCTGAGGTACTATAGTAAATTGAGGATTTCCATAGATCACATCTACAGATTGGATGTGTTCTCTCTCTATAAAAGCGGTATTGATGTATGGTTTAATAAGATTAAGTAGTTCTGATGTTGAAGACATACTAGGAAGCTGAAATGACTTATACTCCAATGGGGTTTGGTATTCATCTAGAATTAAAAAAGAAAATCCATCTTGTAAAATGAAGATGGATAAACTTTTATAGATATGATTTGAGTGATCACTCATTTAATTGTCACCAAAGTTTTTTGGCCAGTTACCATTTGTATTTACTTGTTTCATAGAACCTACTTGTATGTAAGCACCGTCCACACCATCTACAGATTTTATTTGTTTTTCTTGAACAAGCAAATCTTTATCTTGGTCTGCAAGAATAACATCCTTAGGAGCTTTCACCTCAAAAACTGGGATTTTATTTCCATTTTCTTCAATATAACCAGCGTCCATTTCAAACTTTTTCTTATCGGTATGTGGGATATACATGATATCTTTATATCTGTCTGAACTTCCAAAAATAGAATCTTTTACGGAAGCAAAGCTAAGGGTGTCTATCACCACATCTTCTTTATATTTATCTACTCCGTATATTTTTCTGTATTCTTCATCTAGGAAGGTAGTATCTCTTCTTTGTGTAATCACAAATTGTGCTGTATCGACAAATTTCAATAGATCATCGAAACTATCCTCGTAGTTTCCTTCGATATTTCTGTGGGCTAGTTGGAGATCACGAATGTCCTTCATTTTTTCTACAACATCTATGTAGCGTTTATCGCGAATTTTGTTGAATTCAACTGGACCATAAACAGATTGGTAAACGAAATAACCTAATACTCCAATAACAACCCATAAAACAATTTGTATTACAATCTTCATAACTTAAAATTAAGAATTTTTGACATTAGCAAAACTACAACTTTTTTTCAATCACAAAAGTATAGCACAAAAAAATCGTCCTTATATTTGAAATTTAAGATTTACTTCAATTTTTATGGATAATCAAGAGTTTTATAAAGCACTACGAACCGATTTCGGGCATACCCCCACGCCAAAGCAAGATCTCACGCTCCAACTTTTATCAAAATTTGTCCTGGAAACCTCTGTAGATCGTATTTTTTTATTGAAAGGTTACGCCGGGACCGGTAAAACAACTATTATTGGAACTCTTGTAAAAAATATCTGGAAAGTCAAAAAGAAAGTGATACTTGCAGCACCTACGGGACGTGCTGCCAAAGTGATAACAAATTACAGCAACCAATACGCACAAACCATTCATCGTAAAATTTATCAGCCTAAAAGCACTTCTGGTGGAGGTGTCGAATTTGTTCCTCAGGTAAATAAACATAAAAACACCATTTTTATAGTCGATGAAGCCTCCATGATTCCAGATTTTCCAAGTGGAGATCAACTCTTTAACAGGGGTTCTGTTTTGGATGATCTTATGGAGTACGTTTACTCAGGCGATAATTGTAAATTGATTTTTATAGGGGATACAGCCCAGTTACCACCTGTGAAATCTAATCTCAGTCCGGCTCTGGACGAAAAGACATTGTCTACGCATTACCAGATGGACGTGATTCCCGTTGAACTCGATGAAGTTGTCCGCCAGCGTTTTGAAAGTGATATTCTTTTAAATGCGACTCGGATTCGAGAAACGATTGAAACAGAAGACTTTGAGAATTTCAAATTTCTATTGACCAACAATACAGATATGGTAAGGCTTGTAGACGGTTATGAAATTCTTGATGCCATCAACGATGCCTACGATAATCTTGGTCACGAAGAGACGGCGATTATTGTGAGGTCCAATAAACGAGCAAACCTTTATAATCAACAAATACGGAGTCGAATTTTATTGAGAGAGGATGAAATTGCTCCTGGTGATTTTTTAATGGTGGTCAAAAATAACTACTTCTGGGTCAAGCCCAAAAGTGATGCGGGTTTTATAGCCAACGGAGATATCGTAGAAATTCTAGAAATTTTCGGGTTAAAGGAATTATACGGTTTTAGATTCGCCGAAGTGAAAGTTCAAATGGTAGATTATCCCAAAATGAAACCTTTTGAGACGGTGATTATGTTAGATACCTTAAGTATGAATTCTCCATCTTTACCTTACGAAGAGTCCAATAAACTCTACCAAGAAGTTCTTAAAGATTACGAGGACATCACTTCAAAATATAAAAAATTCATGAAAGTGAAACAGAATACATTTTTTAATGCTTTACAAGTTAAGTTTAGTTATGCCATTACCTGTCATAAGTCACAAGGGGGGCAATGGGATACGGTATTTGTTGAACAGCCTTACTTGCCTGATGGAGTTGGAAAAGATTACTTAAGATGGCTCTACACAGCCTGTACTAGAGCAAAGGAAAAACTTTACTTAATAGGATTTAAAGATGATTTTTTTGAAGACAACCAATTATAAGCTCCTATAAAACCATAAACTATGCACAAGAACTTTAAAGCTATTGCTATGATTCCAGCCCGTTACCAGGCGTCACGATTTCCTGGTAAACTCATGCAAGATTTAGCGGGAAAAACGGTGATAGTTAGAACATACGAAGCTGCCAAATCCACTCAACTCTTCGATGAGGTCTATGTAGTGACCGATTCTGAAATTATTTTCTCCGAAATTGAAAAAGAAGGTGGCAAAGCGATTATGAGTCAAAAAGAACACGATTGTGGGAGTGATCGCATTGCTGAAGCTGTGCAAGACATGGAGGTTGACATTGTGGTGAATGTTCAGGGGGATGAGCCTTTTATCAATGAAAAAGCTTTGAGCTTACTTTTGAAAGAATTTGAAAATGATACAGAGGGACTTATTGATTTAGCCTCTTTAAAAGTTAAATTAACGGGGGAAGAGGATATCCAAAATCCTAACCACGTCAAGGTGATTACTGACTTAAGGAATTTTGCACTTTACTTTTCTAGATCGCCAATTCCCTTTCATAGAGCCAAAGATATCACTGTAGATTACTTTAAGCATGTCGGTATTTATGCCTTTAGAAAAAAAGCGCTGATGGACTTTTATAAATTACCGATGAGTCCGCTAGAGGCTGCAGAGAAAATTGAATGCATCCGTTACCTAGAAAATGGAAAAACCATAAAAATGGTAGAGACCTCTGAAGTAAGTATTGGTATCGATACCCCTGAAGATTTGGAAAAAGCCAGGCAAAAATTTAGTTAATGACTCCCTCTTAAGGTGTGTCGTTTTAGGATTTTTTTTCCTTCCATTTTGGATCTTTGAGATTGAATAATTTTCCAAATTGAATCTGAAGCATGTTGCCGAGTGGTATCCATTTCTATGATAGGTCTTGGATAATCTTTTCCTAATTCAAAATTATACATGCTCTGTTCCATTGCGGTAAGCCTCCAAGGTTCGTGCACAAACTCTAAAGGAATCGCCCTTAGACTAGGGAGATAAGTCAAGATAAATTCTCCATCAGGATCATGCTTATAAGAATTTTTGACAGGATTGTATATTCTTAAGGTGTGAATTCCCGTAGTTCCCGCTTGCATCTGTAATTGCGGATAGTGAATACCCGGTTCAAAATCTAAAAACAGGCTTGCCAAATGCGAAGAGGCCTCTTGCCATGTTTGCCAGAGCAAGTGCGTGAAAAAAGAGACTAAAAGAGCTCGCATTCTGAAATTTAAATAACCTGTTTGTATTAAACACCGCATACTTGCATCTACCAGCGGAAAACCAGTCTCTCCTTTTTTCCAAGCATCTACCAAAGCTTTGTTGTAGGGCTTTTCTAAAACATTAAAGGCACTATTGAAATTTTGAAATTCTGCGCGGTATTCCATCTCAAATTTCTGAATAAAGTGAGCCTGCCACCGAAGCCTGGATTGAAATTGGGAAAGCGCTTGCTTGTGATTGGTCTTGTCTTCAATCTCTATACTAGCTCGAATGACTTCTCTCATAGATAAGACTCCCCATGCAATGTAAGGAGATAGTCGACTACAGGATTTCCTTGCCAGTAGCGGTTTAGAAATATTTTTTTGGTAATTGGGATAGCGATCTTCCAAAAACCCTTTGAGATAGCGAAGGGCAGTAGGTCGACCACCTTTCTGAAAGTTCAGATTTCTTTCTATTGATAAATTCACTAGACTGAACTGACCCTTTAGACTATTGATTTGATTTTGATTTACAAACTGACCTTGACTTGCAGAAAAAGGCAGTAGGTCTTGTGACATGAAATTTTCCCAAGAATTAATCCATGTTTTTCGATTTTGAAGACCTCGAATCACACCATTATTTACAAACTCTTTCCACTGTATGCTAAGAGACTTGAAAAGGAGCTTTAGACTTTTATCTCTATTAAATGTGATTTGAAGACCTGTTTCTTGGTGAGAAAAGACGGATTTGATGCTAAGTTGCTGGTGTATGGTTTTGAAAACATCCTCTGCTTTGCCTTCCACAATCAAGATCTGAGTGTGATAAGCTTCCAATTGTTTTTGGAGTCCATCTAATGATTCTTTAATAAACCTAAAATGGCGTTCGCTGTAGTGGGAATCGTTGAGAAGCATAGGCTCAAAGATATAAAGTAGGAGGACAGGCTGTCTTTTTTGCAAAGCCAGATGAAGAGGGGCATGGTCTTGCAACCTCAAATCTCTTTTAAACCAAACTACATTTACCATAATGACCTATTTATGAGACTTATCTAAGACTTTACCGCTTCTTTGTAGGTTTCTAAACAGCGCTCTCTAGCCATTTTATGTTCTACCATAGGTTTTGGATACCGATCTGTGTTTAATTCTGGAATCCATTTCATAATGTATTTCTTATCCTTATCAAATCGGTCGGTTTGAGAATAAGGATTAAAAATCCTAAAGTAAGGAGCAGCATCTACTCCAGAGCCAGCGACCCATTGCCAACCTCCCACATTGGAAGACATTTCATAATCTAGAAGTTTTTCAGCAAAATAAGCTTCGCCCCAGCGCCAGTCGATTAAAAGATGTTTGCATAAAAAACTGCCTACAACCATTCGTAAACGATTATGCATCCACCCCGTTTCATTCAGTTGCCTCATTCCAGCATCTACAATAGGATAGCCAGTTTTCCCTTTTTTCCACTTTTCAAATTCATTTTCATCATTTCGCCATTCGATGCGATCGTACTTAGGTTTGAAGGCTCTGTTTTGGGTTTCGGGATGATGGTAGAGGATGGCTTTATAAAATTCTCGCCAAATAAGTTCATTTAAAAAAGTTTCGTTTTTGACTGATAATGCTTTTTGAACGAGTTTTCTGTAACCAATCATTCCAAACCTTAAATAAGGGCTTAATCTTGAAGTTCCCTCTATGGAAGGGATATTGCGAGTACTCTCATAATGTTCAAGTAAATCTTTAGTAATAGTATAGTCTGGAACTTGTATAGAAGATTTTACAAAACCCATATCCGATAAGGATACATTGGGTAATCTTGAATTTTTATAGGTATTGCCGAGCAGATCTTCAGAAGGAAAAGGTTTTAAATCTATGTTTTCAAATTCTTTCTTCCATTGTTTCATGTAGGGGGTAAAGACCAAATACATTCCACCATCATTTTTTTCAACTTCAGTTTTTTCAAAGATGACTTGATCTTTGAAATCATGAAATTCTATCCCTTGTTTTGCTAATAAGGCACTGATCTTAGCATCCCTTTGGTGAGCGTATGGTTCATAATCTCTATTGGTATAAACAGCCTCCACTTCAAACTCTTTAAGGAGTTCATGAAAAGCCTCTTCTGGAGTTGAATAGTAAGTAGCGATTGATGACTCGTAATGGTCCTGCAAATGCGACCTCATTTTTTGTAATTGTTCAAAAATGAAGCTTATCCGAGCATCGTCTTCTGGGAGTTCATTGAGAATGTGTTTGTCGAAAATAAAGAGCGGCACAACTGGAAAATCTCCGGATAGAGCATGGTATAGTCCCACATTGTCCTCTAGTCTCATATCTCTTCTAAACCAAAATACTCTTACCTTATTTTTCATTTTGAACTGTTTTTAAAACCTTTATATAAACTTAAAAATCTTCTTACAAGTTGAACGACCTGCAAGAAGATTTCTTTAAAATTATTTTCTAGGGATCTAGCTTACATTCAAACTTCCCATACCACCGTCTACTCCAAGAACTTGTCCTGTGATCCAAGTAGAGTTATCTGAAAGTAAAAAACTTGCCATTTTACCAATGTCTGAAGGTTCACCAACACGTTTTAGGGGGTGTCTTTCATCCATTTTTTCTTTTTTCTTATCGTTTCCTAATAATTTATTAGCTAGAGGAGTATTCACAAGTGAAGGTGCAATAACGTTTACTCTAAAAGAAGGGGCGTATTCTGCGGCTAAAGATCTAGCAAATCCTTCTATAGCTCCTTTGGCTGCGGCAACACTTGTATGAAATGGTAAACCTGTTTGTACAGCTACAGTACTGAAATAAACGATACTAGCTTGTTTTGAGTTTTTCAATTTTGAAAGAACTCCATGTGTAGCCTTCATTAAACTCATAAAATTGAGTTGCATATCTTCTTCAAAAATTTCAGGCTTCATCATTTTAAAAGGTTTCAAATTGATGCTACCAGGACAATATACAAAGCCATCTAGGGTGTCTGGTAAATCTAATTCTGAAATATCATCTGTCAACGCATCAAACTTGTGATACGTTACATCATAATCAGATAAATTTTCATCAGATCTTGATGCAACAATAATGTTATGATCTGGACTTAGTTCTTTTACGATTTCAAGTCCAATTCCTTTTGTTCCTCCAATTAATAAAATATTCTTTTTCATCAGTTATAAATTTAAATTTAATATTGACCGAATTTTTCGACCATTTTAGCTTCTCGAGCCTTAAATATTTCGTTTAGTTTTGGTTTAACTAGTATAGGGTGCATCATCCTTCCTAAAATTCCAAAGGGGATTTTATAATGCACAAGGTCTTCAATCTCAACTCCTCCTTCAATTTCATGAATAAAGTGTTTATGATGCCATAGAGCATATGGACCATACAATTGGATATCCACAAAATAATCTGGTTTCTGTACATGAGTAATTTCTGTGACCCATTTAGTCTTGAAACCTGGTAGTGGAGTCACTTTATACTGCAATAATTGACCAGTAAACATTTTACGATCTGCACCAGACATAATTTCGAAACCCATTTCGTCTGGCATTATTTCCTGTAAATTTTTAGGATCGGATAAGAAGTCCCAAGCTTCTTGCTTAGAAATAGGTAGTTTTTGTTTAGTATGAATTTCATATATCATGGCTCAAAAATAAAGATTTTATTGTTTAATAAAATAGGTTTAGAGTTAAACAAAAGTTATTGTTAGTGGTTTGGTTTTTGTAAAACTGATAAATTATTGTTTAAACCTTCAATGCTTTAATTAAGTATGCTTTCATTTGCATATGACTATATTTAAAATGAGATATTTTGCCTTTTTGGCTGTTATTCTTCTCACGGCTTGCAAAAGTTCTCAAACTGATTTACCATTACTTCAAGATTGTCCTGGCGATGGAGATTGCGAAGTTGAAGTCTTTAAAGAGTCGAGACTTATTTTAAAAGGAGACAACACCGGAATAACTGAAGTTACTATAGAGAAGGACGAAGATTTTCAAGTGGTGTTTATTAAATATAAAGATTCTTCCAACAAAGGATACAGTGAAGAGATTTATCTTCAAATACCGCTTAGGTTTAAAGAAATTCATTCAAAAAATCAAAGCTTGAAAAATCAAAAAGTAGTGTTTAGAAAATTATGTGAATGTCCCGATGCAGGTTTTGAGCAAATAAATTCTGGAGTTCTTAAACTTATTCACTTCAGCGACTATATTTCTTTACATCTAGAGATGAAATCTAATAAATCTCAAGTCGTGCAAACTATAGATTTAGATATTTAATTATCTATGACATCTCCAGCAAACGGAGGAACACCAGGTGAAAAGCTAGGTTTTTTAGAATCATCTTCTTCTTTGCTTAACTCTATAACATTATAAGGAAAGTTTTTACTTCTTATCTTCTCTCTCTTTTTACAATCCAAATTTGAATAAATAACTTGATATTTTTCTTCGGAATAAGTGTCCCAAGCATACAAATATATCTCCCTAACGTATCTCAAAATAAGATCATAATTTTTGTGTTCGCCATAAGATCCTATCGCTATGATAGCCTGCTTGGGAGAGTTTGACTTAGTTTTTATACTTGAAGGGTTTACCAAAAAATCATATACAGATTCTTTAAATTGTATTTCTGAAAGGCCTTCTTTCTTTTGTCCGTTCAATAAAAGCTTCCCTTCTTGATCTACAATCAGCGTTAAAATATTATTGGATTGAGCTGAGGTATATTCCTCATTGGTTATTTCATTCTCAATTTTACAAGTATTATCTAGCCATTGCTGTCCAAAGCTTAAACTCGATAAAAGTAAAATTGATAAAAAGGAGAGTAAGGTTTTCATTTTAAGAGAATTAGTATGTGTAAAGGTAAGAACTTATTTGAAGAGTTTTTCTGAAGTTGGATTATAAATTTGAATAGATTTATAATGGGAAAACGTTCAAATCTAGATTTTATTTGAAATATTCTAAAACTTGAAATGTTCTTTTTCGAGTCTTACATATATGATTTGAATAAAAAATAAGATTGCATATTTATATTCTAGATTTATCTTCTGCAAAAAAATAGATCTGGATAAATATCAATTTTAACAAAAAGTATACTTAAGAATAGCTTATTTAATGATTATCTTCTTCAAAATTAACTAGTTTTAGGAAATAATCCTTATATAAATTTTAGATAGAGCTTATGAAGAGAGATTCGTTATACGATCCTAGTTTTGAACATGATGCTTGTGGAATCGGAACAGTTATAAACATAGATGGTAAAAAAGAGTTTAAATTAATAGATGATGCTTTAACCATGTTGGAAAATATGGAGCATCGTGGAGGAACTGGTGCAGATCCAGAAACTGGAGATGGTGCAGGTATACTCATTCAGATCGATAAAGATTTTATCAACTGGATTGCAAAAGAAGCTGAGGTCACTTTAGATTCAAAAACAGCTGTAGGGGTGGGGATGTTGTTTTTTCCAAAGATGCTAAGCGTCGCTTCGCAATGTGCGGAAATCCTTAAAGAACACTCAGAGGATTTAGGCCTTGAGATCCTGGGGTATAGAGAAGTGCCAATTGATCCCAAAGTTCCTGGAGTTGGTGCTAAACCTTTAGAACCTCTCATAAAACAAGTTATTATACAGCCTAAAACTGAAATGTCTAATGACGAATTAGAACGAAAATTATTTGTTCTTAGAAATTCTGTGACACATTATATCGGCCACCATCTTAAAGGAAATAATAAAGCATTTTATGTTTGTAGTATGTCTACAAAGACGATTGTTTATAAAGGCCAATTAAGGACTAATCAATTAAGGGCTTACTATGAAGATCTTAGAAATACTAATTTCAAATCAGCCTTTGCAATTATCCATTCTCGATTTTCTACCAATACCTTTCCAAATTGGAAGTTAGCGCAGCCTTTTCACTTTACAGCTCATAACGGAGAGATCAATACCATTCGTGGTAATGTGACTAAAATGAAGTCGAAAGAAGCAAACTTCAAATCTAAAGTTTTTTCAGATTCAGACTTAAAACGTTTGTTACCAATCACAAATCCAGAACATTCAGATTCTGCTAATTTGGATGCCATGGTAGAAATGTTAGTATTAGATGGACGCCCATTGGAACATGCAATGATGATGCTAGTCCCAGAGGCATGGCAAGATAATGTCTCTATAGATCCAGAGCGTAAAGCCTTTTACAAATATCACGCTTCTATTATGGAACCTTGGGATGGCCCGGCTGCTCTTATTTTTACAGACGGAAAAAGCGTTGGTGCTACATTAGATAGAAACGGTTTAAGGCCTTCACGATATTACATCACCTCTACCAATAGACTTATAATTTCTTCTGAAGCTGGAGCACTTCCAGTAGATCCTAGTGAAATCATTAAAAAAGGAAGACTACAACCAGGTCGTATGCTTCTTGCAGATCTAGATCAAAATAAAGTCCTTTTTGACGATGAAATCAAACACAGAATTGTAAAAGATAAACCCTACTCACAGTGGATCAAAAATCAGAGAATTAAGCTTAGATATCAGCCAGTTCCAGAATTTGAAAAACAGATCCTCTCCAGTAAAGATCTTCTTCACTTACAGAATGCTTACGGGTACACTTCAGAAGAATTGAAAATCATTTTAGGCGATATGGCTGTAAGAGCTACTGAACCCATCGGTTCTATGGGAGCAGATACTCCGCTCGCTATTTTGAGTAAACAAAGTCAACATATTGCTAATTACTTCAAGCAACTCTTTGCCCAAGTTAGTAATCCTCCTATTGATCCTATACGTGAACGTATGGTGATGTCCTTATTTACAAGGGTGGGAGAAAGTCTTAATATTTTATATGAAACAGAATTACACACCAAACAAATACATATTTCACAACCTGTGTTGCTAAATTCTGACATAGAAAAATTTAAGCATTTAAAGGAAAAAGGATTCGATTATGCTTTTATCAACTGCGTCTTTGAAGCGGATGGTAAGCCTGATAGTTTAGAAAAAGCCATTGATTTGGTTTGTAAAGCATCAGAGAAAGCCGTGGAATCTGGTAAGAAAGTTCTGATACTTTCAGACAAAGCTATCGATATAGGTCATGCTCCTATCCCTTCTTTACTTTCTACAGGGGCTGTTCACCACCATCTCGTAAGACTCAACTTAAGAACCAAGGTGGGAATTGTTGTTGAAGCAGGAGATGTAAGAGAAACACATCATTTTGCCACATTAATTGGTTATGGAGCAAGTGCGGTAAATCCTTACTTAGCTATTCAATCTATAGAACATCTTCAAGAAGATGGTAGGTTGGATGCAGATATTACAAAAGAAAAGGCAGTTTCGAATTATCAAGATGCGATTGGGTATGGCTTATTGAAAATCTTATCCAAAATGGGTATTAGTACCTTACAATCTTACCAAGGAGCTCAAATTTTTGAAGCTTTAGGATTGCATACCACGGTGGTAGAAAAATGCTTTAAGGGTACAATTTCGAGAATTGAAGGCATTGATTTTGATGGACTTGCCAAAGAAGTTTTGGTTAGACATCACAAGGCTTATCCAGATAATAAAGGGGTGAAACAGAGTCTCGAAGTGGGCGGAATATACCGATGGAAACAACGTGGTGAAAAGCATCTGTTTAATCCACAAACTATCCACTTGCTTCAACATTCTACCAAAACAAACAACTTTGCACTATATAAAAAATTTGCTAACGAAGTCAACGATCAGCTTAAAGAGTCTTTGACCCTTAGAGGTCTTTTTGAATTTAAAAAAAGAACGCCTATTCCATTATCTGAAGTAGAACCTGCAAAAGATATTATGAAACGTTTTGCAACGGGAGCTATGTCCTTTGGTTCAATTTCCCATGAAGCACATTCTACATTGGCTATTGCTATGAACCGGATCGGCGCAAAAAGTAACAGTGGAGAGGGAGGCGAAGACGAAGCTAGATTTGATGTAAAATCCAATGGAGATTGGGAGCGATCTGCTATAAAACAAGTGGCTTCTGGACGTTTTGGCGTCACAAGCTATTACCTCACCAATGCGGATGAGTTACAAATTAAAATGGCACAAGGAGCTAAGCCTGGAGAAGGGGGTCAGTTACCTGGCCATAAGGTGGACGAATGGATAGGAAGAGTAAGACATTCAACACCAGGAGTTGGATTAATATCACCTCCACCTCATCACGATATCTACTCTATAGAGGATCTAGCTCAACTTATTTTCGATCTGAAAAATGCAAATCGTACTGCCAGGATAAACGTTAAGCTGGTATCTCAAGCAGGTGTAGGAACTGTAGCTGCAGGAGTATCCAAAGCCAACGCCGATGTCGTCCTTATTTCTGGCGCTGACGGTGGGACAGGTGCTTCCCCATTAAGTTCTATCCGTCACGCGGGTTTACCTTGGGAATTAGGGCTATCTGAAGCACATCAAACACTTGTCAAGAACAATTTAAGAAGTAGGATTACGGTTCAAGTAGATGGACAAATGCGTACAGGAAGGGATTTGGCTATTGCCACCCTTTTAGGAGCAGAAGAATGGGGCATTTCCACTGCAGCTTTGATTGTCGAGGGTTGCATTATGATGAGGAAATGCCATACCAATACATGTCCAGTAGGAGTGGCTACTCAAAATCCAGAATTGAGAAAATTATTCACTGGAAAACCAGAACATGTGGTGAATTACTTCAATTTTTTAGCTGAAGACCTTAGAGAAATCATGGCCCAACTTGGTTTTAAAACTGTTAGTGATATGGTAGGTCATTCTGAAGTCATCAAAGTGAGAAAAGAAGTTCCCTTCTGGAAACTCAAAGATTTGGATTTAAGTCCGATTTTATATCAAGAAAAAATCCCAGAACAAGTTGGTGTTTATAAACAAATAGAGCAAGACCATGAAATTGATGAGGTGTTGGATTGGGAACTTTTAGAAAAAGCAAAACCTGCTTTGGAACATCACACTAAGGTAAATCATGCTTTTTCTCTCAGAAACGTAAATCGTGCTACTGGTGCAATTTTATCTAATGAGATAAGTAAACTATATAAAGCTGAAGGTTTGGCAGAGGATACCATTCATTATAAATTTAAGGGCTCTGCAGGGCAAAGCTTTGGTTGCTTTTTAGCGAAAGGAGTTACTTTTGAAGTAGAAGGGGAGTCTAATGATTACTTCGGAAAAGGACTATCAGGCGGTAAATTGATTATTTATCCACCACAACCCTCTGGATTTAAATCCGAAGAAAATATTATTATTGGTAATGTTGCTTTCTATGGAGCAACTTCAGGTTACGCCTATATTAACGGAATGGCTGGAGAACGCTTTGGAGTGAGAAATTCTGGTGTAAATGCTGTGGTTGAAGGTGTTGGAGATCATGCCTGCGAATACATGACAGGAGGTAGATTGGTCATTCTAGGAGAAACAGGCAAAAATTTTGCTGCAGGGATGAGTGGAGGCGTCGCCTATATTTTTGATGAAAAAAACACGTTTAGATCCAATTGTAATAAAGCTATGGTGGGATTAGAATCTCCTTCCAAAGATGATTACAAAGAACTAAAGACCTTAATTGAAAATCATTATCACTACACTAAAAGTGAAAAAGCAAAATCAATACTAGATCGTTTTGATGAGATATACACTCAATTTATTAAAGTGATACCAACTGATTACAAGCGTATTTTAGAAGCAAAAAAACAAGAAGAACAAAATAAAAAAATAGTAGCATAATGGGACAACATGATGGATTTATGAAATATGATAGGGAGCTTCCAAATGCAAGGAATCCCAAGGATAGAATTGGAGATTTTAAGGAAATCTTTGAGCCTTTTCCAGAGGATAAAACCAAAACTCAAGCTGCAAGATGTATGGACTGTGGAGTTCCATTTTGTCATTCTGGATGCCCCTTAGGAAATATTATACCAGAATTTAATGAAGCTGTTTACGATGAGAATTGGGAAGATGCGGTTTCGATATTGTATTCTACCAATAACTTTCCGGAATTTACAGGTAGGATTTGCCCTGCGCCTTGTGAAGCTAGCTGTGTGTTAGGGATTAATAAATCTCCTGTAGCCATAGAACATATTGAAAAAACAATTGCCGAAAAAGCCCATGAACTGGGGCTTATCACCCCCAATCCTCCGGAAGTGAGGACAGAGAAAAAAATTGCAGTAATTGGATCTGGTCCTGCAGGTCTTGCTGCGGCAGATCAACTTAATAAAGCAGGACATTGGGTAACTGTTTTTGAAAGAGAATCTAAAATTGGAGGCTTGCTTCGTTATGGAATTCCAGATTTTAAACTTGAAAAATGGGTAGTGGATAGACGAATTCAAATTATGGACGATGAAGGTATCCGTTTCAAAGTCAATGCAGAAGTAGGCAAAAGCATCAATCCTGAGATGCTCAAGGAAGATTTCGATGCGATTGTTGTTTGCACGGGGTCTACTGTGCCTAGAAATTTACCTATCCCTGGACGCGATTTAAAAGGCATCCATTATGCAATGGATTTTTTAACGCTACAGAATAAAGAAATCTCAGGGATTAAGTGTGATGATAAAATATCTGCTGAAGGTAAAAATGTGATTGTTATTGGTGGTGGTGATACAGGCTCGGATTGTATAGGAACCTCTCATCGACAAGGTGCTGCTTCGGTACTTCAACTTGAGCTTATGCCAAAACCACAAAGCAAACGAGGCGAAAATGACCCTTGGCCCAAGTGGCCTATGACGTTAAGAACTTCCTCTTCTCACGATGAAGGTGGTGAACGTAAATGGAGTACTCTGACCAAAGAATTTGTAGGGAATGATAAGGGAGAACTTGTTCATATCAAACTTGTTGATACCGAATGGGTAAACGACCGAGGTAGACAACAAATGAGAGAAATTGAAGGGACAGAGCGATTGATACCTTGTGAGTTGGCTTTGCTAGCTGTAGGATTTACACAGCCAGAAAATGCTCTTCTAAAAAGTTTAGGCGTAACGCAATCTAAGGCAGGGACTGTTGAAGCTAAAGAGTATAAAACTAGCGTAGAATCGATTTTTGCAGCAGGGGATGCTAGAAGGGGGCAGTCTTTAGTAGTTTGGGCGATTTCTGAAGGTAGAGAAGCCGCTAGAGAAGTAGATCGATTTTTAATGGGTAGTACAGAATTACCTTCTAAAAACGATTCCTTTTTAAATCTTGAAGTCTAAATTTTATTTAACTTTGGTATTATATGGAACATAAACCCTACGCCGTTATCGATAACTCTGCCTTTCCAATAGTGAAAGTTACCTTTACAGGAGAGAAAAGTACAGATTTGAATTTTCATAATTACTTAAAGGCCCTTAAAGAATGCTACTCCCATAAAAAACCTATAGCTATTATTTTTGAAGCGACTAAAGCGGTTATTCCTAAATTCTCTCACCAAAACCAACAAGCGAATTGGATAAAAGAAAATTGGACACTAATCCAAAACCACTGTCAGGGAACTGCCTATATAATCCCAAGTCTTATTATTCAAATGGCATTAAAATCGATTCTTCTCCTTCAGAAACAACCTGTTCCCTACAAGGTGTTTTCTAATGAAAAGGATGGTGAAGACTGGTTAAAATCATTGTTATAAACTTTTGTTTATTTTAAATTATAACCTGTATCGAATTGTATTTTTGCAATACAACTTGAAATCCTTTACACATGAATTACCAACTCAATAACGTTTCTCTAGAGGAAGCGTCTTCAAAAGTAAAATCTGGGGATAGAGTATTTATACAAGGTGCAGCCATGACGCCCTACAAACTGATTAATGGTTTGGTATCCCGTTATGAATCCCTTAATGATGTTGAAATTATTCATCTTCATACTGAAGGTCAAGCGGCTTATACAGAAAAACCTTATTCTCAAGCTTTTAGAATGAATAGCGTTTTTGTTGGATCCAACGTAAGGCAATCTGTGAAAGAGGGACATGGCGATTATATACCGATTTTCTTAAGTGAGATACATCTGCTGTTTAGGCGATCCATTTTACCATTAGATGTTGCCTTTATCCAAGTTTCACCTCCAGATAGTCATGGTTACTGTTCTTTAGGGACATCTATTGATATTACTATTCCTGCTATCCAAACCGCCAAATTGGTGATCGCACAAGTGAATCCTCAAGTGCCTAGGACCCATGGAGATGGGTTTATTCACGTGAGTGAGCTCGATTTCGCAATTGAAGAAGATGCTCCAATTTATGGTCATGATCTTCCCGTTGCTTCAGAAATTGAAAATAAAATAGGGGTTAATATAGCCAGTCTTGTGGAAAATGGTGCGACTCTACAAATGGGTATTGGTGCCATTCCCAACGCTGCCTTGCAAAACTTAGGGAATCATAAAAATTTAGGTATCCATACCGAAATGTTTTCAGATGGTATTTTACCTTTAGTGGAAAGTGGGGTCATCAACGGAAGTCAGAAGGAAGTGAAAACAGGAAAGATCGTTACTTGTTTTGCTGTAGGCTCTCAAAAGTTATATGACTTTATGGATGATAATCCGTTAGTCCACATGAAAGAGGCTGCATATACAAACGATACAGCTATTATAAGACGAAATCCTAAAGTCACCGCGATCAACTCTGCTATCGAAATTGATTTGACAGGCCAAGTATGTGCTGATACTATTGGGCAAATGCAATTTTCTGGAGTGGGTGGTCAAATGGATTTTATTCGTGGAGCTTCCCTGTCTGAAGGAGGAAAAGCGATTATTGCTATGCCCTCCGTTACTAAAAAAGGAATCTCAAAAATCACTCCGTTTTTAAAGGAAGGTGCTGGAGTAACAACAACTCGCGCTCACGTTCATTATATAGTAACTGAGTATGGTGTGGTAGATCTTTATGGTAAAAATTTAAAACAGAGAGCAAAAGCTTTGATATCAATTGCCCACCCTGATCATCGTGAGAGTCTAGAAAAAGCAGCTTTTAAACGTTTTAACTCTTAGTAAGTCTATCTTTGTATGAAGTTGAGTCTAACCAAAAAACAGTGAATTATGAGTCAAAAATTTAACGAGTTGATTAAAAGTGAAACTCCCGTTCTTGTTGATTTTTTCGCAGATTGGTGTGGTCCTTGTAAAATGCTTGCGCCTATTTTAAAAGAGGTCAAAGGCGAATTGGGGGATGGTATCAAAATCATTAAAATTGACGTTGATAAAAACGAAAAGCTAGCCGCAAAATATCAAGTGAGAGGGGTGCCAACTATGATTATTTTTAAGGGCGGCGAACAAAAATGGAGACAGAGTGGTGTGCTTCAAAAACAAGACCTCGTTGAGATCATTAAATCACATTCTTGAAAAATTGCTTAAATCACCTTAATTATTTATGATATTTTTCATCCTTAAAGGAGATATAAATCGATGTAGTAAATTTGATAAAATCAAAAAAATAATTGAATTTAATTAACGCAGAAACATCTGATTTAGAAATAACATATCGAATTAAAAGAAATTCGATTAAACAGTATGTGGAAAAAATTTGGGGCTGGAACGATTCATTTCAGAGAGAAATCCACAAACAAAAATTTATTGCTCACGACATTAAGTTAATTGAGCATAATGAAAAAAAAATTGGATTTATAGTAATTAAAGAAACTGACCTCGAAATCTACATAGAAAATTTATTGATTGAACAGAATTTTCAGAATTTGGGAATTGGGAAGTTAGTTATGGAACCAATAATAAAAAGAGCCAAAACGAAAAAAAAACAAATCCGATTACAAGTGTTTAAGATTAATAGTAAAGCCCAAAGGTTTTATGTAAATCATGGATTTGAAAAAATATCTGATCTGGAAAATCATATCGAAATGAAAAAATTTTAATTGTAATAAATTACTAGTGGAAAAAAATCATAGTGCAGTCCATCAAATAAACTAGCTGTTCATTTTTTTTTAAAATTAATCAAATTAATCAAATCAAAAAAATAAAACTGTGTTGAACAGAAAAAAATGCTATTCTTAAATAAAAAAACACCTTAATCTTGCTGTATTGTTAATTCCCTATGACAATCCCAAGGTTTAAAGTCGAAAAAATATTTTTATTTATAAAATTTTGTTCTGCGGGAGCTGTCTCTATAGTTTCTGAAAGACTGAAGTGAACATTTGCCCCAAAACTAATTCCAATTACTTTTTTATCACTTAAGTAGCAAACCATATTTAGTCCAGTTATAACACCACTAAGGTTATATTTCAAATTACCAGTTTTTAGGGTGCCTCTGTTTTTAATAGTGGAGTCAAAAAGTCCAAATTTCAATTCAGCTGTCAAATTTTTATAAATTGGCTGTTGGTAGTATGCAAAAATCATAAAAGAATGGAATCGACTTGTGGGGAAGTTAGATCCGAAAAATCTTGAATCATCAATCTTAAACTCATGTCGATTATAATTCAAACCAATTCCTATAAACTCTTTAATTCCAAATCTTGCTACCAAATTGAAACCAATATCTTGAGAATAGGCCTGACTTATAAAATTATCATCTAAAGAAGTGAATATTGAACCTTGAAGGCCAACTTGAACAGCTAAAGGATTATCAATTCTACTTTGTGTTAAGCTATCTTTTTCTATAGATTGGCTATAACCAAAAGAGGATAAAAGTATGAAAATAGAAATTGTAAATTTTTTCATTCAGACGGTATGAGTATCAAATCTTCAAAATTGAGGTCTAAAGAACTTGAATCTTCGATAATCAGAATAGGATAATTTTCATCTAATTCTGTAGATTGAAAATTTAAACCCTGGTCCAGATCAATGAATAGAGCAAGGTTAAGACTTGACCTTGGAAAGAAAAATTTAAATTCTCCTCTTTCATTTGAAACATCAAAGGCATCAATACGGTCTATATGACTTAGGTTGAAACCAAAGTTTTGAAGTTCTTGGGAAGAGTTTATATCAGAAGAAACCAATTCAATTTTTATATCTTGAATTGGATTGAGTTCTCGGTCAATAAGAACACCTTTTATGGTAATTACAGTATTATCTTCTACAGCAGTACATCCAAAGATTATTAGGATTAAAATTATAGATAGCATTGTTCTTTTCATAATTTAAAAATAGTACTATCTAATTTACCTAAATCTTAAGAGTAAGCACAGGAAGTTCAGAATGATTAACTACATCTTCACCTACACTACCATTAAAAAAATGAGAGATACCTTTTCTACCGTGTGTAGGAATAATGATGAGGTCTGCTTTTAAAGATCGTGCACCGTTTAGAACTCCTTGTTCCAGAGAATAATCATTATAAATTTCGACGTTATCTCTCGTTAGAGGAACTTCCATCTTATTCAGAAAGGTTCTCATGTGTTCCTGAATTTCTGTAGTACTATAAAATTGGTTTCCAGGTAAATTCACATATAAGAGTTGCATTTTAGCCTTGAAACTATCAACAAAAGCTTTTGCTGTTTGATAAGCTTTCATATTCTCTAACTCAAAGTTTGAAGCAAAAACAGCATTTTTAATATTGATATCTTTCAATTCGTTTTTAATCACCATCACAGGCACTTCAGAAAAACGAACCACTTTCTCTGTATTGGAACCTATTACAATTTCTTCAAGGCCAGATGCTCCACTAGACCCCATAACAACCATGTCGATGTCATTTTCTCCTACTACTTCTCTTATAATTCTTGAGGTGGATCCTGGTTCTACATGTTCTACAGTTGTAATATCTTCGAGATAATCTTTGTCTAAAAATTCAACAAATTTCTTATTGGCCATTTTCATGAAAAATAGTATCTGCTCATCATTCACGTTAAATTGCTCAGTGCCGAAAAGCGACTCAGCTAACTCGATCACATGAAGAATATGAAGCTCAGCCTTATTTTTTGTCGCCAGCTTAGCAGCAACTTTTAGTGCATTTTCTGAGGGAATTGAAAAATCGATGGGAACTAATATCTTCTTCATAAATTTAGATTTTAACTGGTTATTGAAATTGCTTTCTTGAGTTGTTTGTTTTCAAATTAAAGGATTCACTAATCTTAGTCTAAGCCTTGAAAGCTTCAATTCGATGTCTTTAATTGAAAACTTAAAAGTCAGCTTAAAGTTAATATTTTTTTTCGAAATTTATGAACCTATTGTGAAAACTTGAAGTTTAAGAAAAAGATCTTTTGAAGTAAATCGCATTGTTTATCCTAGGTTTTATAAAGCTTGTTTTGAGTAGAGTACTAACTTTGAAAAAAAATAAGAATTATGCTTAAGCTGAAAGACGTTGTCTTAGTGATTCTGCAATTTATAGGTCTCATTAGTTTTTTTTTGAATATCACTTGGTTTAAGATAGAGGTCTTGGAGCATTTTATATGGTTTTACACAGGTCTAGTTGGAGTACTTCTCATTATCGTTGCCTTACTTCAACTAAATATAAACTTATCTCCATTTCCTCCCCCAAAAGCCGATTCCAAATTGATAACCAACGGCGCTTTTAAATACATCAGGCATCCTATCTATTCGGGTATACTTCTCTTTATGTTTAGCTTTTCTTTATGGCTTGGGGATGGGTTTAAATTGTGCATCAGTATCCTTACACTTTTTCTGTTTTATTATAAGTCTAGTTACGAAGAATCACTTCTGGAGTCTGCTTTTGAAGCTTATGATGGATATAAAAAAAGGGCAGGTCGGTTTTTACCAAAATTTCAGAGATTACTGTGATAAATGTTACAGAAAGAGAAGGTGCTAAACTTTAATTTTACACTTAATTATGGAAAAGTATAAAGACATATTTCTGAACTCCTTTAGTGGTTATTTTAACTACTTAATTAACGAAATTCAAAACCCTTCCTTGACTAATTATTTTTGGTGGCTAATTGGCCTTTCTCTTTTAGTCTTATCTGTGGAAATCATAATTCCGTGGAGGAAAAATCAGAAAATAATACGAAAAGGCTTTTGGCTAGATCTCTTCTATGTGTTTTTCAATTTCTTCATATTCTCCTTAATTGGTTACAATGCTGTTTCCAATATTGTCGTTGAACTGTTTAATGATGCTTTAGGGATTATAGGCATAGAAAATCTTGTGGCTTTTCAAATACAGAATTTTCCTATCTGGTCTCAATTTCTTATTATGTTCCTGTTGGCCGATTTTATTCAATGGAACATTCACATTCAGTTGCACAAGCAGCCATGGTTATGGAAATTCCATAAGGTGCACCACAGTGTAAAAGAGATGGGCTTTGCCGCACAATTTAGATTTCATTTTATGGAGACTATTATTTATAAAGGAGTGCAGTATATCCCTTTGGCGATGATAGGTTTTGGTATTCAAGAGTTTTTTATAGTCCATATGTTTGGAGTTTTTGTAGGTCATCTTAACCATGCCAATGTAGGTTGGGACTATGGTCCACTGAGGTATGTTTTCAATAATCCAAAGATGCATATCTGGCACCATGCCAAAGCATTACCAGAAGACCATCCTTACGGAATGAATTTTGGCTTATCGCTAAGCGTTTGGGATTATATTTTTGGGACAGCTCACGTTCCTAAAGACGGAAAAAACATTGAACTTGGTTTTGAAAACGATGAAGAGTATCCTCAAGATTTTTGGAATCAACTCAAAAAACCCTTCAAAGAATAAAGTTATTTATTCGTCGAATAGAGCTTTTACGATAGTTCGGATTCCTTTAAAAATACAATATCCTGCTGCAATACTGAGTAAGATTCCTAATATAAGAATAGGCCAATACAGAGGCTTGTCCTGATTGTTAAACGCACTGAAGATCACTGAAGGTCCAATAAAAATTAAGGGTATGGCCCCTGCCATAAACTTTACTCCTTTTGCTAACGTATCTTTATTGGTGTGTTTCATGTTCAATGGCTTTTCTAACACTTCCGTGGTGGTTTAGAAGTTCAATGGCTTTTTGTTCAGGAATTCCTAAAGCTTTGGCAATCAATGAGCTTCCGCGTTGCTTCAATTTATCATTACTCAATTGCATATCGACCATCTTATTGTCTTTTACTCTTCCGAGTTTAACCATGACAGACGTGGATATCATATTTAAGACTAGTTTTTGTGCTGTCCCCGCTTTCATTCTAGAGCTTCCCGTTAAGAACTCAGGACCCACAATTACTTCGATAGGATAGTCGGAGACTTTAGAAATATCTGTAGTGGGGTTACAGACGATACAGCCTGTCACTATATTTTCTGACTGACATCTTTTTAGGCCCCCGACAACGTATGGTGTCGAGCCCGAAGCTGCGATTCCAATAACAACATCTGCCGAGTTAATATTATGGGTTTGCAGGTCTTTCCAAGCGTGTTCGGTATCATCTTCAGCATGTTCAACTGCTTTTCTAATGGCTTGGTCTCCTCCAGCTATAATCCCGTTGACCATATCTGGTGAAACCCCAAATGTAGGTGGGCATTCACTAGCATCCAGTATGCCTAAACGTCCACTAGTGCCTGCTCCTATATAGAAAAGTCTGCCGCCTATTTTCAAGTGTTCTACAATAATATCTACCAACTTTTTAATCGATGGTATTTGCTTCTCAACCGCTAAGGCTACGCTTTGGTCTTCAGTATTGATAGATTTCAAAAGCTCTGAAGTCGACATCTTTTCTAGGTGTCTGTAGTTTGAATCTTGTTCAGTTATTTTTGAAAATGTCTTGCTCATTCTTCAATGGTGTATAGGACTTCATCGACTTCCGATAAACTAAAGTAACCAAAAATTAATTCATCCTCATCTGCAGAATTGCTAATATTACCTCTAACGGTAGCAGGCTCAGTTTCGAACGGGCCACCTGCACTTCCAGCTTGAGCTAATAAAATGTTTAAAAAATTGTAATAAGCCTCAGAAACTCCATGGTTTTCTATAGCGATTTCCATTCCAGGCTCAAGACCTTCATCTGAATATAATCCAAAAATAGAATTTCCATCATTGAACTCATCATCGTAAATTTCAAATTCTGGGAAGGCCGCGAAAGGAACAAAAAACTTAAAGAGGTAGTAGTTTTCTATTTCTGCTGGATCTGTGTAAAACGCTTTCAGCTCAATATCTTCACCACCGAATCCTCCTTCATTGTTTTGTTGTATAGAGTCGATTGGGACAACAGGTTTTAAGGTTTCTGCAGCTGTATAGAACTGGTTATCGACTTCTATGGATAAGGTATAATCCATATCGATTTCTGGCGCAAAATTTTGAGTGACATATTCACCTGGATTTTGTTCTTCAAAATTAAAGGCAATGCCATTAGCATCAATTACTATTATATTAGCATTGCTAACAGTGACAGGTACTTGTTCAAAAAAACCTCTTGTTCGGCTAAGCCTTATCGTTTGTTCTTCTCCTGTTGTTCCTTTCTTCCACTGCAAAGCAGCATCCACCACTAGTCTTGGTTGAGCTTCTACTAGATTTACTTCCACAACATCTTCACAAGAGATAAGGAGAAGGGCTAGGGCTAGAAATGTTAGTATGTTTTTCATGCTCAAAATTTAAAATTATAACTCACCGAGGGTACTATCCCAAAAATAGAAAATCTTACGGCTTCATTTTGACCGGTGGTTGTGTTTTGCTCAAAATTTAATGAAGCGGCATTTCTCCTATTATACACATTATAAATACCGAAATTCCAGGAGGAAGACCAGTTCTTGTTTTGCCGCTCTGGGGTGTAAGTGGCAGAGATATCCAATCTGTGAAAACTAGGTAACCTGTTTAAATTTCTACCTTCAAAAACGGGAATGTTGAGATCTTGAAATTCAAATTGTCCCACTGGGAAATTCACAGGTCGACCTGTTTGAAGCACAAAATTGGCATTTAATTGCCACTTTGGGTTAAGTTCATAACTACTGGTTAATGAAATATCATGTGTTTTATCGAATCCATTTAGGTACCAATTGCCGTTATTAATACCGATTTCATTGGGGGTTCTTCCTGGAGTTCTTTGCTCGCTTCTGGATAAAGTGTAGGATAACCAGCCTGTAAGTCTGCCCGTATTTTTCTTCAGATAAAATTCCAATCCATAGGCTCTTGATTCACCATTCAAAATTGAGCGCTCTATAGCATCATTGGCAATTAAATTGGCACCATCTATATAGTCAATTCTGTTGGCAATGCTTTTATAGAATACTTCAGTTTCTAACGTAAAAGGGAAGTTTTCAAAATCTTTGAAAAATCCTAAAGCATATTGATCTAGTTTTTGGGGCTTCACGTAAGTTCCGCTAGGAGTCCACACATCAAATGGAGTGGGAGAGGACGTGTTGGAAAGCAGATGTAAATTCTGAACCATACGGTTATAGCTCGCTTTTATGGAGGTGTAATCGTCTAGAGCGAAAGAAATTCCCAGTCGAGGCTCAAAATTGATAAAACTTTCACTGATGGATGAGGTATTCCCTTCTCGCGTATCTATGGGTTGAGCTTCCACATAAATATCTCGAATATCGTCATATAGCAACGGATTATCGTTGGCATACACATCTATGGACTCATCTTCCATTCTTAAAAACGCACTAACTCTCAACCCATATTGAATATTTATATTATCGGTTAAAGATTGATTAACAGAAATAAAGGCCGCATTGTCGAAGGCAAATTTATTATCTAAAGCTCTAGAGTTAATACCAGAGTCTGCGCTGGTTGGCACAATTTCTCCTGGATCGATGGTGTATTGAATGCTGCTCAATCCATAAGTTAGACTCATTTCAGAATTGATCTCGTGATTGATTTGATAGCTTAAATCGAAATTGGAAATGCTATTTCGAAAATTAAATCCTACCAAAGCCAAATCCAATTCATAATTATATTGACTAAAAGAGAAATTTAATTTTGAATTGATCTTATCATTAAATTCATGTTTCCAGTCTAATATTCCAAACGCATTCCCGTAAATGTTGGTAAAACTATCGTTGATATTGACATAATCCTTTCCGTAATACCCTGAAAAGCTCAGCGAATTTTTTTCATCAATATTGAAATTCAATTTGGTGTTTAAATCGTAGAAATAGGCAGAGTTTTGGTTATCTGCTAATTTCAGAAATAAATGTGCGTAAGTACCTCGACCACTAATTAGAAATGAGCTTTTATCTTTTTGAATAGGGCCTTCCAAAGTCAATTTACTAGAAATAACACCAATACCCCCTTCACCTTTTAAAGACTGGCTGTTTCCTGTTTTTTGTTGAATATCCAGTACAGAAGAAACTCTTCCTCCATAATTGGAGGGAATGCCACCTTTGAAAAGTTTTAGATTCTTAATAGCATCTGGGTTAAAAATGGAGAAAAAACCAAATAAATGCGAGGAGTTATAAATAAGAGCATCATCAATAAGAATTAAGTTTTGATCTGTAGCTCCACCTCTTACATTAAAGCCTGAAGCCCCTTCACCAGCATTAGATACTCCAGGCAATAAGAGTAGAGATTGAATGACGTCTACTTCTCCAAAAACCACCGGTATTTTTTTAATACTAGACGCATCCAGCTTACTTACACTCATTTCGGGATCCCTTATATTAATTCCTTCAATATTATCTGTAATTAAAATTTCGTCAAGGTCTTCAGTTTTATAAAGAAGGGTGAAATCTATAATTTTGTCGCTGTACAATGATAATTCCATTTCGATATCTCGGAAGCCCACGTAAGAGACTTTCAGTATATAGGTTCCTTCAGTAAGTTGTAGTGAGTAGTTTCCATTTTGGTCGGAGACTGTTCCTTTATTTGGATCAATGATCTGAATAGTTGCTCCAAAAACCGGCAAACCAGCATCATCTGTCACTTTACCAGATAACTTGTATCCTTGGCTAAATAAGACTTGGGAGATGAAAAGTGTAAAAAACAGTATGGAAGATTTGATAGCTTTATTTTTGCATCAAATATATTTAACCTATTGGTTTTAAACTCATATTAACTTTTAAATAAAACCAAAAATTTTTATCTTAAAGTATCAGCGTTTCCTAGATAGAGTAAGCCCATCTCTAATGGGAAGTAAAACGGTTTCTATTCTAGGATCGTCCCTTAAAAGTGTATTGTAGGCCAATAAGGCTTTGGTATCCTCATCTTTTGGGTGTAGGGTTTCAACAATCTTACCACTCCAAAGCACATTATCGGATAGGAGTAAGCCTCCTGGTTTTAACTTATCAATAATCAGTTCAAAATACTTAGGATAGGACTTTTTATCGGCATCCATAAAGACTAAATCAAATTGGATGTCGATCTCTGGTATAATTCTTCTTGCATCTCCAGTATATTGTATTATTTGAGGGCCAAAACCACTCAAATCGAAGTATTTCCTCTGCAAGTCGTATACTTCTTCATTGCGATCTATGGTATGGAGTTTCCCTTCTTTTGAAAGGCCTTCTGCTAGGCTTAGAGCAGAGTAACCTGTGTAGGTGCCGATTTCTAATATTGAGGTTGGCTGAACTAATTTCGAAATTAAACTCAATAAACGCCCTTGGAAATGTCCACTCAACATTCTAGGTTGTAAGACCTTCTGCCAAGTTTCTTTGGTTAACTGCTGAAGTAATTCAGGTTCCATTTCCGTATGGGATTCTGCATACGCCTGAAGCTTTGAAGAGATAAAATCCATTAACTTATTATTTTTTTGACTAGCTTTTCTTTTTCAGCTTCATCTTCCCCAAATAACCATTGCAAGACATTATCCGACCAGATTTCATTTTTTTCAGATTCAGTGATAATCTTTTCGTGTAAGGCCAGATCCAAGATTTTTCCAGGATAAGAAGATTGAGGTTCGCTTTCCATCTCTCCCAAAGGATATGGATCGTCCAAGCCTGCTATAATTTGAGAACTGTTTTGATTCTCCAACAATAACTTTAAAGATCTGGTATCATGAACCAGCGTGTCAAAAAAGATATTTTTATGCCCTACCGATTTCCTAGGGTGGACTTTGCCTTCAAACAAATCTGGTCGACCATCAAAGCCTTGGATTCGTCTCCCTAGATTGATTTGTGCCAATTGTCCACCATGAGCAAAACAGACCCGCATGTTGGGGTATTTGTCGGGATATCCATTAAGGGTTAGAAAATGATAGGCATCTGCACATTGCGCCAACATCCAGATAAGATGAAAACGCCAAGAGGTATTTTCCAGCTTAATGAATTTTTCACCATCATAAGGATGGATTTCAACAGCTAGATTATATTTACTCGCCAGTTCAAAAATAGGTTCGTTTTCTTCATCAAAAATACATCGCCAAGTCCCAATAGTGTCCATGTAGTGGGTGGGAAGGCATAGCAATTTCAAACCTAGTTCTTCAACACAGCGTTCTATTTCCCACAAAGCTCCATTTACAAAGCCGGGGTGAACCACAAAGCCGCAGGTGAATTTATTGGGATGATTATGTTGAACTTTAGCATTAAAATCATTTTGAAAGCGCAAGGCTTTCTTCATTTCCTCTACACGTAAGCCATTGCCATAAAGTTGAGACAAATTTAAAACCACCGCATGGTCTATCTTGTAACGCTCCATCCATTCCAGTTTTTCATTCAAGAAAAAGCTAGAATCGGTGACGGGGCGTTTCCACCCTTTCTGAAGCATGAATTTTTTATCCTCATCTATCCAAAAGATTTCTTTTTCCCTCATAAAATCAGGGATTTCTTCAGGATAGGGAAGTAGGTGAGAATGTCCGTTTATTCTAAGATTTCTTTTCGTCATCACTTTTGGTTTACACAAACTGAGCTAAAATCTTCAAAAAAAGAAATGCCCAGTCTTTGGCTAGAACTACCGCAATTTAATCATAAATTAAAGTTTTTGACTCTTAGAAAGCTTACTAAAATCTAGGTTTATTTTCACTTCCTAGGAATAGTTCAATCTCAGTCTTAGTAAAAAAGAAATTAGACTTCAAATAGGAGTTCCCCCTCCAAAACCTGCTGACTTACTTTTTGAATCATTGTAAGCTGGTCTCTTAAACTTTGATTCCCATTAAATTTATGGTGTTTTAGGAGTCCCAAAATGGCTTTATCTTGAGCTCGGCCTTTGTCCATAGCTTCTTTGTAGGAGACTTCTTCACTAAAAGTGACTAGAGAATATTTAGAAAAATACTCCTTAGGAAATTCTTTTTCTAGAGCCAATTCAAGCTTGCGTTTTTCTAAAAATAAATCTTGAGCCGTGTGGGATTTCATTTCATGAAAATTATCCAAAGCCAAGTCAGCAATGGCATCTGCATCTGGTTTTCTTGAGTCGCTAAACGTCTTAAATGCTGCTTTCAGATCGAAATTGGTTTCTGCTAAAATATCATCAAATTCCACAACATCTTCAAACGAGGCATTCATCCCTTGGCCGTAAAACGGAACAATCGCATGAGAGGCATCTCCCATAAGGAGTGCTTTCCCATAGGTCCACGGATTACACCTCACTGTCCCTAAAGGCGCCGTAGGATTCTCAAAAAATTCAGTCCCCAAATTAGGCATCAAAGCGAGCGCATCTGGGTAGTCGGTTTTGAAGTAGTCTTCAACGCTTTCTGCGGTAGTTAAGGAATTAAAATTATGCATGCCACCTTCATAAGCCAAGAACAAGGTTACCGTGAAGCTCTTGTCTTGGTTGGGTAAGGCAATGAGCATATTTTCTCCTCTTGGCCAAATGTGCAAGGCTCCTTTTTCTGCAGCATACTCCCCTTCAGCACTGGGAGGAAACGTCAATTCTTTATAGCCGTGCGTCAAGAAATTTTGAGAATGGCTAAATAAGAAACCGCGTTCTTTTTCCATTTGCTGCCTCACGACAGAGCCAGCGCCATCAGTACCAAAAATGACATCTGCTTTTATGGTATATTCTGAATTGGAATCTGCTGTCTTAAAATTCGCGTGGGCTTGCTTCAAGTCTACGTGAACACAGGAGTGATTGAATTTAAGATCGACATTTTTGAAGGTATCCAACTCATCCAATAGAATTTTATTAAGACCGCTTCTAGAAATGGAGTTGATGTACTCTCCATCTCTACCGCTGTATTTAGAAAGTTGAGTATGGCCTTCTTTATCGTGTAGCATTCGACCTAACATAGGAATGCAAAGCGCTTCAATTTTTTTCTCTAAGCCTACCCGTTTTATGCCTTTTAGGCCTCTATTGGAAAGGGCTAAGTTGATAGAGCGACCTGCAGATAAATTGACAGTCCTCATATCCTCTCGTTTTTCCACTAAAGTTACATGGTAGCCACGTTGAGCAAGGCGAAGAGCTAGCAGCGATCCGCAAAGTCCAGCTCCAATAATAAGTACAGATTCAGTTTTAAGCATTTAAGCAGTGTTTTAAAATTTCCACAAAGGTGAATACATCGGTATAAGAATTATAGAGCGGAGCAGGAGCGATCCGGATCACATCCGGTTCTCTCCAGTCTGCCACCACACCTTTGTCCATCAACTGATGGAATAGTGATTTATTAGCATTTTTGACTTGTATAGATAATTGGCAACCTCTTTCTTCTGGGGATCTTGGAGTTAAAATTGAAATCTCTTCCATATCTAAGTCATCGATAAGAAATTCCAGAAAACCAGTTAAGAGCACAGATTTTTTCCTAATGTTATCAAAGCCTGCTTTATCAAAAAGATCCAAAGAGGATCGAGTCCCTGCTAAAGATAGAATTGGCGGATTGCTCAATTGCCATCCGTCTGCGGTTGGAATAGGATCGAAGTCTACTCGCATATTGAATCGTGAATCTTTGTTATGTCCCCACCATCCTACAAAGCGATTGATATGTTCATCAGCGATATGTTTTTCATGTATAAAACAACCGCCTAAACTTCCAGGCCCAGAGTTGAGGTATTTATAGGTACACCACACGGCAAAGTCGGCCCCAATATTGTGCAAATTGGGTTGGATATTTCCAGCTCCGTGCGCCAGATCAAAACCAACGGTGATGTCCTTTGTTTTCGATACCTCTGTAATTCGTTTTAAATCATAAGCTTGACCAGAATAATAATTGGTACTGCCTATCATCACCAAAGCAATCTCATCGCCGTGTTCCTCGATAATTTGTTCAAAATCTTCTGTTCTGCAGAGATGCTCACCAGGTCTAGGTTTCCATAGCAGTAATCCCTCTTTAGGGTCTATATTGTGAAATTTCAATTGAGATTCTACAGCATATTTGTCAGACGGAAAGGCATCACTCTCAATAAGGATTTTAAACCTTTTGGGAGTAGGTTTATAAAAAGAAACCATCATGAGGTGTAAGTTCACCGTGAGGGTATTCATAATGACCACTTCTTTAGGTAGTGCGCCTACTATTTTAGCCATTGAGCCTGCGAGGTCTTCATTGGAGGTCATCCACGGATGTGTTGCATGGCTATGACCTTCTACGCCTAAGTCTGCCCAGTCCTGTAATTCTTGTTGAATAAAGGCAGAGGTTTGTTTAGGTTGGAGTCCTAGAGAATTCCCACACAAATAAACTTTCGGAGAGCCATCTTTTGCCTTAGGAAAAAGAAACTCAGATCGATAGGCTTTTAGCGGATCAGCGTCGTCTAGCTGTTCTGCAAACGCTTTGGTGTTTTGGTATTTCATATACTAATTTACACTGATGTTTGTAAAATACAATCTAAAACTGCCGTCTTTATTTTTATGATTTTTGGCCAATTTTAGACCCTTAAAGTCTTCATAATCTTCCCAAGTGGTCACCAATCTTGGTTTTTCACTCCCGCTTGGAGTATAAGACCACTCTTGAATTCTCATGGTGTCATCCAGATAGATTTTATAGGTATCTCCTGGCGTATAACCTGCTGTTTTTGCATACATGACCGTAACTTCCATTAGTTTTTCTTTAGAAATAGGGGCTTCTACATTTTCTTGAGTTTCGTAATCAAAATTTTCATCCCAAACCAACTGAAATGGAAACAAGAGCCAATACTTATCATTGATAAAAGCTTGATCGATGGACTTTAATTCTTCGGTCATTTCACTTCTTTTATAGGTAACCGTGGTATCTTTGGTCATCATACTCACTTGGTCGGTTCTTGGGTTCCATTCCCAAGACCGCTCAGAGTGATTTTCCCCTGCATCTACGTTAAATGTATATTTAAAAGTCTCTACATTAGACCAGTTACTATAGCCATTGGCATTGGCGATTTCTTCGAGCAAACTAGGCTCTTCCATGGCAGTTTCGCTAGTTTCTAGGGAAGACTCGCTTTCTTCTTTTTTGTCTTTTTGAGTCTGGCAGCTCCATAGGACCACCGATAGTAAAATAAGTGTAAAGGTTTTCATGAGGTTGTTTTTTGTAAAGTTAAACTTTTCAATGAGCCTCTACAAATTATGTCTTTTGGAAGTCTTATTTATTAACGTTTGTAGGATGTAATGAGGTAAAATTTTCTTTAGGACTCTTTCCCTAACTACACTTATATCGATAAAACCGTGAATCTCGATGGTTTCATCACCGATAGTCTTGAAAATCCGCTGACCAATACCAACGTGATCGCTACGCCATTTGAAAAAGCTAATGCACAAATCGAATTTAGTATAAGCAGTTCCAAAGGAGAATATAGGCTGAAGCTGGAAAGCCATCCATCCCACCTTTTTCTAAATTTTTATAAAACACAAAATGAGTAGAACAACACCTATTTTTAGCTTAGGGTCTGTTTTGAAGTAAAGTACCTGAATTACACGAGGTTATTTTGTTTGGCAGTAAGGCGGAAAACACAGACATAGCCATGACGTGTATTTTCAACTTAGCTGGCGAGCAAAAGAACAAGTAGAAATAGGCAGGTTAATTCATCACAGACTTTCAATTCACTATTCTTTGTCATTTATATAAATTGGCGATTCCGATTTTTCTATTAGTTCTCCTATTGGTTCAGCAAAAAGACCCTTACTTTTTAGAATGGATTCAACTTTTTGAGCAGCCTCTTTTTTGACAGCAATTAATAATCCTCCACTCGTTTGTGGGTCACATAAGATATATCGTTGCTTTTCATCTTCAATGTTAAGCTTTTGACCGTAACTCTCCCAATTTCTCAACGTTCCACCGGGGATACATTTTTTGTCTATATAGCCATGAATCTCCTCGAAAATAGGCACTTTGTTATAATTAACAATGGCAGATACATTGCTAGCTTCACACACTTCAAGTAAATGTCCCATAAGTCCAAACCCAGTGACATCGGTTAAAGCTGTTACCTCGTTAATCTCTGAAAGATTCATTCCAACATCATTTAAAACCATCATCGAGTTAGCAGCAATATCTTTGTGTTCTTCCTCTAAAACACCCTTTTTTTGTGCGGTAGCCAAAATACCAATACCTAAAGGTTTGGTTAGATAAAGAATGCTTCCTGCCTCTGCTTTATCATTGCGTTTTAAATTGGAGATGGCAACCGACCCTGTAACTGCAAGCCCAAAAACAGGTTCTGGATTATCAATGCTATGTCCACCTGCAAGCAGTATTCCTGCATCCGAGCAGGCTTTTCTACCACCCTCCATTACCTGAGCAGCCACCTCAGGGGCTATTTTATCAATGGGCCACCCTAGAATTGCAATCGCCATTAATGGCTTGCCTCCCATAGCATACACATCGCTGATAGCATTAGTAGCCGCTATTCTTCCAAAAGTGAAAGGGTCGTCTACTATGGGCATGAAAAAATCTGTGGTACTAATGATACCAATTCCACTTCCCATATCGTATACCGCAGCATCATCTCTTGTATCGTTACCCACTAAAAGACGTGAGTCTTCTACCTGAGCAGAACTAGACGCTAATATGGTTGTTAATACCTTGGGTGATATTTTACAGCCACAGCCTGCACCATGGCTAAAACTTGTTAATTTTATAAGTTCCTTCATTTATTTAATTTGTTAAGTTCATTAAAAAATTTGCTGTTTCTTCAGGATTCACTGTAGGAATCTCAAATTTTAGAATTGTAGATTTATGACGCTTTTGTAATCCTACTAAGTAAGCTTTGTCGTAATAAAAAAGTGTAATCTCTACAACCTTATAATAATCTTTGCTTTCAAGCGCCTCTAAGGCGAATTTGGCTTTATCATATCCAAGCCTTTTAGTTATTTTACTAATGGCATCCGCTAATTTGTCATGACTTAGACTGGCATAAGTATCTACAAGGTGTTTTGTTCTTTCCTGAAAAGGAACATCTAAAAAATAGACAGGCATAGTTCTCATTTTAAGATAAAATGCATCAGGAATTATCACTTTTCCTATGGACTTACTTTCATCTTCAGCCCATATTGGTAGCTTAGGATTTAAACCTTGTACTATTGAAAACAGATTATTTTGAAATTGCTCCGTTGTTGGTTGAGGTGGAAGATCTATACCTCCAAAAGCAGAACCTCTATGGTTGGCCAATCCTTCTAAATCAATAATCTGTTGTCCTTTTTGTTCTAAAGAGTGTAGGATTTCAGTTTTACCAGAACCGGTATATCCACTTAAAATTTTAAGGTTTAATGGGTGTTCAAAAAATTGAAGCACGTAATTTCTAAAAGCCTTGTATCCTTTTTCAATAACATATACCTTTTCAAAATTATTATCGATAAGATGATCGGCAAAAGCATTACTTCTCATTCCTCCACGCCAACAATGTACCACAACTTCCTTTTCAGGGGCGATCTCAATAGACCTACTTATAAAATCATTTAGTTTGGGTTTTACAAATTCATACCCAATTTCAAAGGCCCTTTCTTTTGACTCCTTTTTATAGGCCGTGCCAACTACGGCGCGTTCTTCGTCCGTAAATAATTCAAGATTATTAGCATTGGGAATATGTCCTTTCGCAAATTCTCCAGGTGATCTGACATCAATAATTGGTACATGCTTTAGATTGTGAAAGTAAAAGTCTACGGTAATAATTTGTTTCATCTTAACATCTATATAAAGTATTAAAAGTAGACTTACAATATAGCATTGGATGCTATATTTCAATGAGTATACCCAATAGTTTTTTAATTAGCAGAATAGTCTTAGCAGCAGAATTAATATGATTTTTAATGTGATAAAAGTACAGCTAATCCATTAATTATTTAAATCACTTTACATTAATCTCTATAAATGCTATATAACAATTGTATACTGATTATTCACGAACTATACTTCTAGTACTGGGTATGTTGTATACATCTTTGGTATAGAATCTCTCTAGTTGTAATTTTCTAAGGAAATATAAACGACCCTTTAGCTTGGATAAGAAATGATCTTTCGTTGAACTTTCTGGATTTAAAGAGCGATATTATAGTAATGAACTTTTTTTAAAAAAAGCACTATAGTATTTATATAAACACGATTGTATTGATATTAAACTGTACACATAAACTTTAATTAGTGGAGTGGTGTCAAACTTATCCCTACTGTTAAGGAGTTATCCAAAAAAAAAGCTTTTCTGTAAAACTGAAACGTTAAGGATTTGGAGAATCCCAGGCGGTGGGGCTGTATTTCAACAAATGTTGGAAATTAAAGAGTTTAATTCTGAGTTGGTCTTATTGTCTTATTTTTATATACAACAGATATGCCTGCTCAATCCATCCAACTCGAAGGCTTTATCACCGATAGTCTTGAAAACCCATTAGTCAATACCAAGGTGATCGTTACGCCATTACTAGAAGCTAATGGCCAGATTAAATTTAGCATAAGCAGTTCCAAGGGAGAATATAGGCTGAAGCTGGAAAGCAATCTGCCCTATCTTATAAAAGTGAGGTACTTAAGGATGCGAAAAGAAGAAATTCATTGAACATTTCAATTAAGTTCATTATAATTGCTTTTTACGAAATATTGAATAAAACTTCATAAATAGTGCGATTCATTACGGTTTTATGGTAATTGATTTACGGTTAATCCGTAAATATAGCTATAAATTAAAATTTTAACAATTCTATTTGTGTAGAACCGTTTTTGTTTCTTTAATTAGAGCAAATTAAAGAAAATGGAGGTGTTCTTTTAGATTTTAAAAAAGGAAGCGCTTTTCGGGATGAAAAGCGCTTAGTAGATTTAAGACATGAAAATTCATATCTCGCATGCAAAGCAATAATACGAATTTTTCATGAAAATGTGTGCTGCTTTTATGCTGAGAGTCGAATTATAACAATCGAATTTTTACAACATTTATTAAAAACAAATATCATGAAAAAGTTCTATTAATTATGGCATTAAGAACTTTCGCGTTAGGAATGAATGCTGATAATTCTGAAATTAAAGAATTTAAAATTAGTGATCTAACCGATTCATGCATGGATGATGCTTGGGATGCAGGAACAGAAGCTGGTGAACAAGCAGGATGAGAAGGTTCAATGTGGGTTCAGTTGTTGCTTATATTGTAACTGACAATTATTATAGAGAAAATTGTGAATAATAATCAAGCCTAAATATTGTGGGGCTAAATTTTTTTCAAATGATTAAAAACATATTATTTTTAATTTTTATTTTATTTTCTTTATTTTCTGGTTTTGGTCAAAATCAAACTAAAATTGAATATAGATATCTGAATTTTATA
>Ga0306909_100009_pt1 | contig 92237 bp, 82 predicted proteins | sample AntRauMFilla2697_FD_190439 | JGI IMG/M metagenome (GOLD analysis project Ga0306909, IMG submission 190439) | Saline lake microbial communities from Rauer Islands, Antarctica - Metagenome Filla 2 #697 (v2) (version 2) | ecosystem: Environmental > Aquatic > Non-marine Saline and Alkaline > Saline ... | reverse complement strand
TTTAATATTAAATGAGTTGAAGCGTTTGGGACGAGAAGTTTATCCCGAACGAAGTTGAGGGGAGTCCCTCTATCGGCTCAAAGTGTAGAATGGTGTTCATTTTATACTTTAATATTAAATGAGTTGAAGCGTTTGGGACGAGAAGTTTATCCCGAACGAAGTTGAGGGGAGTCCCTCTATCGGCTCAAAGTGTAGAATGGTGTTCATTTTATATTTTAATATTAAATGAGTTGAAGCGTTTGGGACGAGAAGTTTATCCCGAACGAAGTTGAGGGGAGTCCCTCTATCGGCTCAAAGTGTAGAATGGTGTTCATTTTATACTTTAATATTAAATGAGTTGAAGCGTTTGAGACGAGAAGTTTATCCCGAACGAAGTTGAGGGGAGTCCCTCTATCGGCTCAAAGTGTAGAATGGTGTTCATTTTGTATTTTAATATTAAATGAGTTGAAGCGTTTGGGACGAGAAGTTTATCCCGAACGAAGTTGAGGGGAGTCCCTCTATCGGCTCAAAGTACAGAATGGTGTTTATTTTATACTTTAATATTAAATGAGTTGAAGCGTTTGGGACGAGAAGTTTATCCCGAGCGAAGTAGAGGTAAGTCCCTCTATCGGCTCTATTATCAGATTGTTTGGGGAGATACTCAAGCGGCCAACGAGGGCAGACTGTAAATCTGCTGACTACGTCTTCGCAGGTTCGAATCCTGCTCTCCCCACAACCAAGTCGGATAACGTCAGACTTTGTATTGAAATATTGATTAAATAAGCGGAAGTAGCTCAGTTGGTAGAGCGTCAGCCTTCCAAGCTGAATGTCGCCGGTTCGAACCCGGTCTTCCGCTCTATTTTATTTCGATATCAAATATCTGAATGCCGACGTAGCTCAGGGGTAGAGCGTTTCCTTGGTAAGGAAAAGGTCACGAGTTCAATTCTCGTCGTTGGCTCAATTTTAAAGTCTCAAAACTTGGTTTTGTTGGCTTTATACGTTGTTATTAACATTAACACTAATATATAACTAAGATTAAATAATTACTACTATGGCAAAGAAGGAAAATTTTGATCGTTCCAAACCGCACCTTAATATAGGTACTATTGGTCACGTCGATCACGGAAAAACTACTCTTACAGCTGCTATTACTAAGGTTATGGCAGACGCTGGATATTCTGAAGCTAGTGCTTTTGATCAAATTGATAATGCACCTGAGGAAAAAGAGCGTGGTATTACCATCAACTCTTCTCACGTTGAATATCAAACAGCTAATCGTCACTATGCACACGTTGACTGTCCAGGTCACGCCGATTATGTGAAGAACATGGTTACAGGTGCTGCCCAAATGGACGGCGCTATTTTAGTAGTGGCTGCTACTGATGGTCCAATGCCACAAACTCGTGAGCATATCCTATTAGGACGTCAGGTGGGTATCCCTAGAATTGTTACTTTCTTAAACAAGGTTGACCTTGTTGATGATGAGGAGCTTTTGGAGCTTGTTGAAATGGAAGTGAGAGATTTGCTTTCTTTTTACGAATATGATGGAGATAATGCTCCTGTTATTTCAGGTTCAGCTCTTGGCGCTTTAGAAGGTGATGAGAAATGGAGCAAAACTGTTATAGATCTTATGGAAGCAGTTGATGACTACATTGAATTACCAGAAAGAGATGTTGAAAAAGATTTCTTAATGCCTATCGAAGATGTATTCTCAATCACAGGTCGTGGTACTGTTGCAACTGGTCGTATTGAGACTGGTGTTGCAAATACTGGTGATGCTGTAGAGATTAACGGTATGGGTGCTGAAAACTTAAAGTCAACAGTTACTGGAGTTGAAATGTTCCGTAAAATTCTTGATAGAGGTGAAGCAGGAGATAACGTTGGTATCTTGTTAAGAGGTATTGAGAAAAACCAAATCTCTAGAGGTATGGTTATCGCAAAACCTGGTTCTGTTAAGCCACACGCTAAATTTAAAGCCGAGGTGTATATCCTAAAGAAAGAAGAAGGTGGACGTCACACTCCATTCCACAATAACTACAGACCACAGTTCTACGTAAGAACAACAGATGTTACTGGTACAATCAACCTTCCTGAGGGAGTTGAAATGGTTATGCCTGGTGATAACTTAACCATTACTGTAGACTTGATTCAAGCCATTGCCTTAAACGTAGGTTTAAGATTCGCTATCCGTGAGGGTGGACGTACAGTTGGTGCTGGTCAGGTTACTGAAATTATCTAATTCTTTTTTAAGAATAGATACAAATTTAGTTAAGGTGTCTCTTAGAGATACCTTAACTTTTTAAGTTTTCTTTTTTTAAGTGCATTTTATTTTGTTTCTTTGCACGCTTTAAAAAACGAATTATTTACGGGTTTAGCTCAGTTGGTAGAGCACTGGTCTCCAAAACCAGGTGTCGGGAGTTCGAGCCTCTCAACCCGTGCAAATCTTAAGAAGATGTCAAACTTTAAAAATTACGTAAGCGAGTCTTACGAGGAATTAAAAAATCATGTGACTTGGCCAACATGGGCTGAGGGGCAAAAGCTCATGGTTATTGTTGCCGTGTTTTCAATCCTTTTTTCGCTCGCCATTTGGGGAGTTGATGAGGTCTTTAGCGCAGCTGTTAAGCAATATTTTAATTGGGTTAAATCATAACACATGTCAGAAACAAGCTTAAAAAAATGGTATGTGGTCAGAGCCATTAGTGGTTCAGAGAACAAGGTGAAAGATTATATTGAAAAAGAAATCTCACACCAAGGTCTTAGCGATTACGTCGATGATATTCTCGTTCCTACAGAAAATGTGGTTCAAATCCGTAATGGAAAGAAAATCACCAAGGAGAAAGTTTATTTTCCTGGCTACATTATGGTCAACGCTAATCTTGAAGGAGAAGTTGGGCACGTGATTAAGCAAGTTAATGGAGTGATTGGTTTTTTGGGTGAAACCAAAAGAGGTGATCCTGTTCCAATGCGTAAATCTGAAGTGAATAGAATGTTAGGTAAAGTCGATCAACTTTCTACACAGAAAGAAAATGTGGCTATACCTTTCAATATTGGCGAAGCTATTAAAGTAGTTGATGGTCCTTTCAACAGTTTTACGGGAACTATCGAGAAGATAAATGAAGATAAACGCAAGCTCCAAGTTATGGTTAAGATCTTTGGTCGTAAAACACCGGTTGAACTTAGCTATATGCAAGTAGAGAAAATTTAAATGTTACATATAATACAGAGTTGTTTTTAATTATAATGCTTCCCACTGAAAACAATTCGACTAAATTTTGAAAAATGGCAAAAGAAGTAAGTAAAGTAGTAAAACTCCAGGTAAAAGGTGGTGCAGCAAACCCATCCCCACCGGTTGGACCTGCTTTAGGTGCTGCTGGGGTAAACATCATGGAATTCTGTAAGCAATTCAATGGTAGAACTCAAGATAAAGGTGGGAAAATCCTTCCTGTAGAAATTACAGTTTACAAGGATAAATCCTTTGATTTTGTAATCAAAACACCACCTGCAGCAGTTCAATTGATGGAAGCATCAAAACTAAAGAAAGGATCTGGCGAGCCTAATAGTAAAAAAGTTGGTGTCGTAACATGGGATCAAGTGAAAGCTATAGCTGAAGATAAAATGCAAGATTTGAATGCATTTACAACAGAATCTGCCATGAAAATGGTAGCTGGTACAGCAAGATCTATGGGAATAACCGTAAAAGGTAATGCACCATTTTAACAAAACGAAATTAACATGGCAAAAATAACTAAAAAGCAAAAAGAAGCGCAAAGTAAAGTGGATGAGACTAGAACTTATTCCGTAGCTGATGCCTCTGCTTTATTGAAAGATATGGCTTACGCTAATTTCGACGAATCTGTTGATTTAGCTGTAAGACTGAATGTAGATCCTAGAAAAGCCAACCAAATGGTTCGTGGAGTAGTAACACTTCCTCACGGAACTGGTAAAGACGTAAAAGTTTTGGCTCTTGTTACTCCAGATAAAGAAAAAGAAGCTGAAGATGCTGGTGCTGATTTTGTAGGATTGGATGAATACCTTGAAAAAATCAAAGGAGGATGGACCGATGTTGATGTCATCGTAACTATGCCTAGTGTGATGGGTAAATTAGGTCCCTTAGGACGAATATTAGGCCCTAGAGGTTTAATGCCTAACCCAAAGACTGGTACAGTAACTATGGACATCGCCAAAGCAGTTTCAGACGTGAAAGCTGGTAAAATCGACTTTAAAGTTGATAAAACTGGTATCGTTCATGCTGCTGTAGGTAAAGTATCCTTTGATGCAGAAAAAATTGCTGGAAATGCAAGAGAATTACTAACTACGCTCGTCAAACTTAAACCTCAAGTAGTGAAAGGTACTTATATAAAAAGTATCTACATCGCTTCTACAATGAGTCCAAGTATAGAAATCGATACGAAACGATTTACCGAGCAATAATATTAAGTTATGACAAGAGAAGAGAAATCTACAGTAATAAAAGATTTAACTACTAAGTTAGCAGATTCATCTAATGTATACCTAGCAGACATTTCAGGATTGAACGCAACATTAACATCAGACTTAAGACGCGCTTGTTACAAAGCAGACGTTAAGTTGATGGTAGTTAAAAATACTCTCCTAGCTAAGGCTATGGAAAGTTCAGATAAGGAATTTGGGGAGCTTACAGGTATTTTGAAAGGAAGTACCTCAATTATGCTTTCTGAAACAGGAAATGCTCCTGCTAAAGTGATCAAAACCTTTAGAAAGAAAAATGATAAGCCAGTTTTAAAAGGCGCCTATGTTGCAGAGTCAGTTTATGTTGGCGATGACTACCTAGATGCTCTTGTAGATATTAAATCTAAAGACGAAGTGATTGGCGAAATTATTGGATTGTTACAATCTCCAGCTAAAAACGTTATTTCAGCGCTTAAATCTAGTGGAGGTAAACTAGCAGGTATCCTAAAAACCCTTTCAGAAAAAGAAGAATAAACACGCACTAATTACTAAATATTAAATTACACTAAAACGATAGAAAATGGCAGAATTAAAAGATTTCGCAGAACAATTAGTTAATCTTACTGTAAAAGAAGTAAACGAATTAGCTGATATTTTAAAAGAAGAATATGGAATAGAGCCTGCTGCTGCTGCAGTAGCTGTTGCTGGTGGCGGTGCTGCTGGTGGTGGTGAAGAAGTTGAAGAGCAAACAGAATTTGATGTAATATTGAAAGCTGCAGGTGGATCTAAATTAGCAGTAGTTAAACTTGTTAAAGAATTGACAGGTTTAGGTCTTAAAGATGCTAAAGGATTAGTAGATGGTGCACCAGCTCCAGTTAAAGAAGGTGTTTCTAAAGACGAAGCAGAAGCACTTAAAGCACAACTAGAAGAAGCAGGTGCTGAAGTTGAGCTTAAGTAAGCTTAACAACAGTTTTAACAATAGGTTTAGACCACAAGATTTAGTCTTGAAGGTCTAAACCATTTTGCGTATCTATACGCGACGTGTTTATTTTACTTTTTATAAGTTAATATTGCTGATGAATTTAATAAAATTCAAAGCATTAAAATCTTTCTTAGATGTTAGCAATTCACAATGAACGAATTAGTTTTTCTTCCGTACAAAACAAGCCAGATTATCCAGATTTCCTGGATATCCAAGTAAAATCTTTCCAAGATTTTTTTCAGCTTGAAACCAAACCAGAAGAAAGATCCAACGAAGGTCTATACAATACCTTCAAAGAAAATTTTCCAATTACAGATACGAGAAATCAATTTGTACTTGAATTTTTAGACTACTTTGTAGATCCCCCAAGATATTCTATCCAAGAATGTATTGAAAGAGGTCTAACTTACAGTGTGCCTTTAAAGGCAAGATTAAAACTTTACTGTACCGATCCAGAACATGAGGATTTTGAAACGATCGTACAGGACGTCTATTTAGGGACTATTCCCTACATGACACCCAGCGGTACGTTTGTGATTAATGGAGCAGAACGGGTTGTTGTGTCTCAATTGCACAGATCACCAGGTGTATTTTTTGGTCAGTCTTTTCACGCTAACGGAACTAAACTTTATTCCGCTAGAGTTATTCCTTTTAAAGGATCGTGGATTGAATTTGCGACCGATATAAATTCTGTGATGTATGCCTACATCGACAGGAAAAAGAAATTACCTGTCACTACACTTTTCAGAGCTATCGGTTTTGAAAGAGATAAAGATATTTTAGAAATTTTTGATCTTGCAGAAGAGGTCAAAGTTTCAAAAACAGGTCTTAAAAAATTCCTTGGTAGAAAACTAGCTGCAAGGGTTTTAAATACATGGTATGAAGATTTCGTAGATGAAGATACAGGAGAGGTGGTGTCGATTGAAAGAAATGAAATCGTACTCGACCGTGATACCGTTTTAGAAAAGGACCATATTGAAGAGATTTTAGAAACGGGTTCAAAAACAATCTTACTTCACAAAGAAGAGAATTTGACCGGTGACTATGCTATCATATACAATACATTACAAAAAGATCCTACTAACTCTGAAAAAGAGGCAGTAGAGCATATTTATAGACAACTACGTAATGCCGAGCCGCCTGATGAAGAAACGGCTAGAGGTATTATCGATAAGTTGTTCTTCTCAGATCAACGTTACAATTTAGGTGAAGTTGGTCGTTATAGAATGAACAAAAAGCTAGGTCTTGATATCAGTATGGACAGTAAGGTTCTTACTAAATTAGATATCATTACCATTATCAAGTACTTAATAGAACTTGTAAATTCTAAAGCTGAAGTTGATGATATTGATCACCTTTCTAACCGTCGTGTAAGAACAGTTGGTGAGCAATTGTCTCAACAATTTGGTGTTGGTCTAGCTAGAATGGCGAGAACCATAAGAGAGAGAATGAACGTTAGAGATAATGAAGTCTTTACACCAATCGACTTGATTAATGCGAAGACATTGTCTTCTGTGATCAATTCTTTCTTTGGAACCAACCAGTTGTCTCAGTTTATGGATCAAACCAATCCATTAGCTGAATTAACCAACAAACGTAGACTTTCTGCTTTAGGACCTGGAGGTTTATCTAGAGAAAGAGCTGGGTTCGAGGTTCGTGATGTTCACTACACTCACTACGGAAGACTTTGCCCTATTGAAACTCCTGAAGGACCAAACATTGGTCTGATTTCTTCTATGTCTGTTTATGGAAAAGTAAACAGCATGGGCTTTATCGAAACTCCATACCGTAAGGTTGAAAATGGAAAAATCGATTTCAAATCAGATCCTTTATACCTTTCAGCAGAAGAGGAAGAAAATAAATTGATTGCACAAGCCAATATTCCTATTTCAGAAGATGGAACGATGACTTCAGAACGTGTTATTGCACGTATGGAAGGTGATTTCCCTGTTGTAGATCCAAAAGATGTGGATTATATTGATGTTGCACCAAACCAAATTTCATCGATCTCTGCTTCATTAATTCCATTCTTGGAACACGATGATGCCAACAGAGCTTTGATGGGATCTAACATGATGCGTCAAGCACTTCCACTATTGAGAGTAGATGCTCCTATTGTAGGAACAGGACTTGAAAGAAGGGTTGCTCAAGATTCAAGAGTTTTGATCAACGCTGAAGGTGAAGGAACTGTCAAGTATGTAGATGCTAGAAAAATCATCATAGATTACGACAGAACTGAAAATGAAAGATTGGTTAGTTTTGACGATGATGACAAAACTTATGATCTGATCAAATTCAGAAAAACAAACCAAGGGTCTACCATTAACCTAAAACCTATCGTCCGTGTTGGAGATAGAGTTATTAAAGGACAAGTTCTTTGTGAAGGTTATGCAACAGATAATGGTGAGCTAGCTTTAGGTAGAAATATGAAAGTGGCATTTATGCCATGGAAAGGATATAACTTCGAGGATGCTATCGTAATTTCTGAGCGTGTGGTTAAAGATGATCTCTTAACTTCAGTTCATATCGACGAGTATTCTTTAGAAGTAAGAGATACCAAGCTTGGTAATGAAGAGTTGACCAGCGATATTCCAAACGTTTCTGAAGAAGCGACTAAAGACTTGGATGAGCATGGTATGATAAGGATAGGTGCAGAAATTAAGCCTGGAGATATCCTTATCGGTAAGATCACCCCAAAAGGTGAAAGCGATCCTACTCCCGAAGAAAAATTATTGAGAGCTATATTTGGTGACAAAGCTGGAGATGTAAAAGATGCTTCTTTAAAAGCTTCTCCATCACTCAACGGTGTTGTTATCGATAAGAAATTGTTTACTAGAGCTGTTAAAGACAAGCGTAAGCGTGCTCAGGATAAACAAGAAATCGATGCTTTGGAAGGAAAATTCCAAGTTAAGTTTGAAGAGCTAAGAAATCATTTGATTGAAAAGTTGTTTGGAATCGTAGGAGGAAAAACTGCACAAGGTGTTCAAAATGATTTAGGGGAAGATACTCTACCAAAAGGTAAGAAGTACACTCTAAAGATGTTGAACTCTGTGGAAGATTTCAGCCACTTGACTAAAGGGACTTGGACGACAGATAAAGGGACCAATGCTTTAGTAGCAGACTTGCTGCATAACTATAAAATTAAGCAAAACGACCTTCAAGGAAACCTAAGAAGAGAGAAATTTACTATAACAGTAGGAGATGAACTTCCATCGGGTATTTTAAAACTCGCTAAAATTTACGTGGCTAAGAAACGTAAATTGAAAGTAGGAGATAAGATGGCTGGTCGTCACGGAAACAAAGGTATTGTCGCTAAAATCGTAAGAGAAGAAGACATGCCGTTCTTGGAGGATGGAACTCCAGTAGATATCGTATTGAACCCATTGGGTGTACCATCGCGTATGAACATTGGACAGATCTACGAAACTGTATTAGGTTGGGCTGGACAAAAATTAGGTAAGAAATTTGCGACTCCAATTTTTGATGGAGCCACTTTAGACCAAATTAATGAATTGACCGACGAAGCTGGAATTCCAAGATTTGGGCACACGTATCTTTTTGATGGTGGAACTGGTGAGCGTTTTGATCAACCTGCAACGGTAGGTGTGATTTATATGCTGAAACTAGGACATATGATCGAAGATAAAATGCACGCTAGATCTATAGGACCTTACTCTCTAATCACACAGCAACCTCTTGGTGGTAAAGCACAATTTGGTGGACAGCGTTTTGGTGAAATGGAAGTTTGGGCTTTAGAAGCCTACGGAGCGTCTGCTACATTAAGAGAAATTTTAACAGTAAAATCTGATGATGTTATTGGTAGAGCCAAAACTTACGAAGCAATCGTAAAAGGTGAACCCATGCCAGAGCCAGGATTGCCAGAATCTTTCAATGTATTGATGCACGAATTGAAAGGTTTAGGACTAGATATCAGATTAGAAGAGTAATAACAATCCCACCTAAGGGTGGGGTTGATTATCACATTATATTTCAATAATTCTTTAGCACTTGTATTATGACAAGAAATAATGATAAGAATACACAAAAGAGGTTTAATAAAATCTCTATAGGTTTATCTTCTCCAGAGAGAATTCTAGGTGAATCTCGAGGTGAAGTTTTAAAACCTGAAACTATTAACTACAGAACACACAAGCCGGAAAGAGATGGATTGTTTTGTGAACGAATTTTTGGCCCCGTCAAAGATTATGAATGTGCTTGTGGAAAATACAAAAGAATACGTTACAAAGGAATTGTTTGTGACCGTTGCGGAGTAGAAGTTACCGAGAAGAAAGTAAGAAGAGACCGTGTTGGACATATCAACTTAGTAGTTCCTGTTGCTCATATTTGGTACTTTAGATCCTTACCTAACAAAATAGGTTACCTTCTTGGAATTCCTTCCAAGAAACTGGACATGATTATTTACTACGAGCGTTATGTAGTTATTCAACCAGGGGATGCTAAGAATGAAGAAGGAGAGCCACTTAAAAAAATGGATTTCTTAACCGAAGAAGAGTATCTGAATATACTTGAAGAAGTTCCACAAGAGAATCAATATCTAGACGATGACGATCCAAACAAATTCATTGCCAAAATGGGTGCTGAATGTCTTTTGGAAATTCTAAAGCGTTTAGATCTTAATCAACTGTCTTACGACCTAAGACACAAGGCTAACAATGAAACGTCTAAGCAAAGGAAAACTGAAGCTTTAAAACGTTTACAAGTTGTTGAAGCTTTAAGAGATTCTACAAAAACTAGAGAAAATAATCCTGAGTGGATGATCATGAAAGTGATCCCTGTAACTCCTCCAGAATTAAGACCTCTTGTGCCTCTTGATGGCGGACGTTTTGCGACTTCAGATTTAAATGACTTATACCGTAGAGTAATTATTAGAAACAATCGTTTAAAGCGATTGATGGAAATAAAGGCTCCTGAAGTTATCTTAAGAAATGAAAAACGTATGCTGCAGGAATCTGTAGATTCTTTGTTTGATAATACGAGAAAATCTTCAGCGGTTAAAACGGATTCTAACAGACCTCTGAAATCGCTTTCCGATTCTTTAAAAGGTAAGCAAGGACGTTTCAGACAAAACTTACTTGGTAAGCGTGTGGATTATTCAGCACGTTCGGTAATCGTTGTTGGTCCTGAGATGAAAATGTTTGAATGTGGATTGCCTAAAGATATGGCAGCAGAACTTTATAAGCCTTTTGTTATCAGAAAACTGATTGAAAGAGGAATTGTTAAGACTGTAAAATCGGCTAAGAAAATAATAGACAAAAAAGAACCTGTAGTTTGGGATATTCTTGAAAATGTACTCAAGGGTCATCCTGTTTTGCTTAACCGTGCTCCAACGCTTCACAGACTTGGTATACAAGCCTTTCAACCTAAGTTGATTGAAGGTAAAGCGATACAATTACACCCATTGGTTTGTACTGCATTTAATGCCGATTTTGATGGTGATCAAATGGCAGTTCATTTACCTCTAGGTCCAGAAGCTATCTTGGAAGCTCAACTTTTAATGTTGGCCTCTCATAGTATTTTGAACCCTGCAAATGGTTCTCCTATTACCGTTCCTTCTCAGGATATGGTACTTGGATTATACTATATGACCAAGCCAAGATCTTCTACTCCAGAACATAAAGTGAAAGGGGAAGGCCTTAGATTTTATTCAGCCGAAGAAGTTAACATTGCTTACAACGAAAAGCAAGTTGAATTAAACGCTTTAATCACAATTAGAACTAACGATGTTGACGAAAACGGAGATATCGTTAAGAAAAATATAGAAACGACAGTAGGACGGGTGTTGTTTAACCAAACTATTCCGGATAGTGTTGGTTTTATCAACGATGTAATGACTAAGAAAGCGCTTCGTGATGTTATCGCGAGAGTACTTAAGAAAACATCTGTTCCCGAAACTGCTGAATTCTTAGATGAAATTAAAACTCTAGGATACAATTTCGCCTTTAAAGGTGGATTGTCTTTCTCTCTTGGTGATATTATTATCCCAGCAGAAAAGCAATCTATGATTGATGATGCAAATGAGCAAGTAGAAGGCGTTATAGGAAACTATAACATGGGTCTTATCACAAACAACGAGCGTTACAACCAAGTTATTGATATATGGACGGCTACCAATGCAAATCTAACAGAACTCGCTATGAAGCGTATTCGTGAAGATCAGCAAGGTTTCAACTCTGTGTATATGATGCTTGATTCTGGTGCAAGGGGTTCTAAGGAACAAATTCGCCAGTTAACAGGTATGCGTGGTTTGATGGCTAAGCCTAAAAAATCTACATCTGCAGGTGGAGAAATTATTGAAAATCCTATTTTATCTAACTTTAAAGAAGGTCTTTCAATTTTAGAATACTTTATCTCTACTCACGGTGCTCGTAAAGGTCTTGCCGATACGGCTCTTAAAACTGCCGATGCTGGTTACTTAACTCGTAGACTGGTAGATGTTTCTCAAGATGTAATTGTAAGAGAAGAAGACTGTGGAACTTTAAGAGGTATTGAAGTTTCTGCACTGAAGAAAAATGATGAAGTTGTAGAAAGTTTAGGAGAACGTATCGTTGGTAGAACAGCGCTTAACGATATTATAGATCCTATTTCTCAAGATTTACTTGTAGAGTCTGGAGATGAAATTAATGAAGATGCTGCAGATAAAATCGAGGCTTCTGCTTTAAACTCAGTTGAAGTTCGTTCTCCATTAACTTGTGAAGCTAAACAAGGAATTTGTGTGAAATGTTATGGTAGAAACCTTTCTACTAATAAGACAGTTCAACGAGGTGAAGCTGTAGGTGTTGTTGCTGCCCAATCTATTGGTGAGCCAGGTACTCAGTTAACCTTAAGAACTTTCCACGTTGGAGGTATTGCGGGTAACATTTCTGAAGAAAACAAATTGGAAGCTAAATTTGATGGTGTTGCAGAAATTGAAGACTTAAAAACTGTTGAAGGAAAAAATAGCGATGGCAAGAAAACTGACATTGTTATTTCAAGAACTTCAGAAATAAAAGTCATCGATAAAAAATCTGGAATTGCTTTAAGTACAAATGTTATCCCTTATGGTTCTGAACTTCTGGTAAGTCCTGGAGATAAAATCAAAAAAGGAGATGTCATTTGTAAATGGGATCCTTATAATGGTGTAATTATTTCAGAATTCTCTGGTAAAATTGAATTTGAAAATATTACTCAAGGTCAGACTTTCGATGTTGAAAGTGATGAGCAAACGGGTTTCCAAGAGAAAGTGATTATTGAATCTAAGAATAAGCGTAAGATTCCTACACTTCACATCAAAAATAACGATGATGAAATTATGAGATCTTATAACTTACCTGTTGGAGCTCACTTGATGGTAGATGATGATGAGGAAATCAAAATCGGTAAGATCTTGGTTAAAATTCCTAGAAAATCATCAAAAACTGGTGATATTACAGGGGGTCTTCCAAGATTAACAGAATTGTTTGAAGCAAGAAATCCTTCAAACCCTGCTGTTGTAAGTGAAATTGATGGTGTTGTTTCTTTTGGAAAAATTAAAAGAGGTAACCGTGAAATTATCATAGAGTCTAAACTTGGTGAGATTAAAAAATACTTGGTTAAATTATCTAATCAGATCTTAGTACAAGAAAATGATTATGTAAAAGCAGGTATGCCATTGTCTGATGGTTCTGTTACTCCAGAAGATATCTTAAACATCAAAGGGCCTAGTGCTGTGCAACAATACTTAGTGAACGAGGTGCAAGAGGTCTATAGATTACAAGGAGTACAAATCAATGACAAACACTTTGAAGTTGTTGTAAGACAAATGATGAGAAAAGTTAAGATTCAGGACTCTGGAGATACGATATTCTTAGAAAACCAATTGGTGCATAAAGAAGACTTTATCGAAGAAAACGATAATATTTTTGGTAAGAAAATCGTAGAAGAGGCTGGTGACAGTGTGAACTTAAAACCTGGTCAAATTGTCACGATTCGTGAATTGAGAGACGAAAATTCTATCTTAAAACGCGAGGATAAGCAATTAGTTACGGCTCGGGATGCTGAGTCTGCGACTGCTGCTCCAATCTTGCAAGGGATTACAAGAGCATCTCTTCAAACCAAATCTTTCATCTCGGCCGCTTCTTTCCAAGAAACGACCAAAGTATTAAACGAAGCTGCGGTAAGCGGAAAAGTGGATTACTTAGAAGGATTGAAAGAGAATGTAATTGTAGGACACAGAATTCCTGCAGGAACTGGTTTAAGAGAGTTTGACGATATCATAGTAGGGTCTAAAGAAGAATTGGCCAATATGATGGAGAAAAAACAAGAAGTCAATGTAAACTTTAATTAATCATGAGTGATCAAAACGATAAGAAACAACAGAAGCTCAATATACAGATAGACGACGATGTCGCTCAAGGTATATATAGCAACTTGGCGATCATCAATCATTCTCAAACTGAGTTTGTACTGGATTTTGTAAACATAATGCCTGGAGCTCCTAAGAATAAAGTGAGATCGAGAATTATACTTACACCACAACATGCTAAGCGTTTGATGAGGGCATTGAGTGATAACATTAGTCGTTTTGAAAAAAGTCAGGGTTCTATTAAAGAACAAGATAAAACCAATATTCCTTTGAATTTTGGTGGACCTACCGGTGAAGCTTAATTTTCATTGTAGATCTATAAAGAAAATCCCCTCAAACTGACGTTTGAGGGGATTTTTATTTTGAATCAAAACTGACTCGTTATTATTCAGCTTTATAAGCTTTCAAATCAAAAGCAATTTTCATTTGATCGTCAATAAATTTATCTCCTAAATTCTCAACAAAAGATTTAGACATAAATTTGATACCCCACTCTGTTCTATCTAAGACAATGTCCTTTGAGGTTAAAATCAACGAATCGTCAGCTTCGTTCATAGAGACCTGAACAGGAAAAGTGATGTTTTTAGAGGTTTCCTTTAAAGTTAGATTTCCAGATAGCAAAGTCTGTCCTTCTTTATGTTCTACACCAGTAATTTCAAAATTCGCTTCAGGATACTTATTCACGTTAAAGAAATGATCTTCTTTACCGTTGGCATACCCTTTTAAATGATTTTCGAGGTCTTCCTTTTCTTGACCTTCAAGATCTAGCACATTTATAGTCTTCATGTCAATAGTGATATCTCCTCCCTGAAGTTCTCCTTCATTTAAAGACAATCTGCTTTCAGATAAAGAAATCTGACCCTTGTGTTGTTCAGCGGGCTTAGAACCTATCCAATTGATTTTAGATTGTTCTAAATTGACATTATAAGTTGAAGCTAAACTTGAAGTCTCTGTGGTTTCTTTAACATCAGAAGTTTCAGTTTTTTTATCGCTTTTACAGCTTGCTGCTGTTGCGATTAATGATAATACCAAAAGAGAATTAATTACTTTTCTTTTCATTTTTGTTTTTTTAAGTTTAAGAAGTCATATCCAAAAACATTCCACAGTAGAACACTGTCATTATGGCATTAGAACACAATTGGCAATACATTTGCCATACCATACGTAAATTTACAAGCGATGAGTGAAAATAAATCAAATAAAGACGATATAGAATCAACACAAAATGATGTTGAAGTCAATTCAGAAGAGGAAACTTCAGAAGTTCATGATCTAGAAAGTGACGAAGTAGTGGATACTCCAGAAGTTGAGCTGTCTACAGAGGAAAGACTTCAGCAAGAGTTAGGTGCTAAAGATGATAAGTATCTAAGACTTTTTGCTGAATTTGAAAATTATAAGCGCCGAACTTCAAAGGAAAGAATGGAGTTGTTCAAAACAGCTAGCCAAGAAGTGATGCAAGCTATGCTACCCGTTCTTGATGATTTTGATCGTGCCCTCCTTCAAATTAAAAAATCTGATGATGAATCTCTAGTAGAAGGTATTGAACTGATCAATACTAAACTAAGAGAAACTCTTATTCACAAGGGGCTTGAAGTAATGCTAGTAAAAGCAGGTGATGCTTTTGATTCTGAATTACACGAAGCTATTACCCAAGTGCCTTCACCAAGTGAAGACATGAAAGGTAAAATTATTGACGTAGTTGAAAAAGGTTATACATTGGGCGATAAAATTATAAGATACCCTAAAGTAGTGACAGGAAAATAAAATTTTATGAAAGAAGATTATTACGACATATTAGGATTATCTAAAGGAGCTTCACAAGTTGAAATTAAAAAAGCCTATCGAAAGATGGCCATTAAGTTTCATCCAGATAAAAACCCAGATGATAACGAAGCTGAAGCTAAATTTAAAAAAGCAGCAGAGGCTTACGAGGTTCTTGGAAATGAAGAAAAAAGGCAAAAGTACGACCAATTTGGTCATGGTGCTTTCGATGGTTCCCAAGGCTTTGGCGGAGGTGGAATGAACATGGATGACATCTTCAGCCAATTTGGCGATATTTTCGGTGGAGGATTTGGAGGAAGATCTCAAGGATTCTCTGGTTTTGGAGGCGGTTTCGGCGGCAGACAACGTGCTAAAGGTGGAAACCTTAGAATACGCGTTAGTCTTACACTAGAAGAAGTCGCTAAAGGGGTTGATAAGAAGATGAAAGTCTCTAGAAAGAAAAAGCCAGAAGACACTACTTTTAAAACCTGCTCAACTTGCGGGGGTTCCGGTCAGGTCACCAGAGTGACAAATACCATTCTAGGAAGAATGCAAACGGCATCTGCTTGTACAGCTTGTGCAGGTTCGGGACAAATTATCGATAAAAAAGGTCAAGGCACAGATGCTCATGGTCTCAAAATGGTCGAAGAAACGGTGTCCATTAAAATTCCATCGGGAGTTGAAGATGGTATGCAACTAAAAGTTTCCAATAAAGGAAATGAGCCTGTTGGCGATGGTATCCCTGGAGATCTTATTGTCCTTATAGAGGTTAAGGAGCACGAAAATCTACAGCGTGATGGAGAAAATTTGCATTACGATCTCTATATCAGTTATCCTGAAGCTGCTCTTGGGGCTAGCAAAGAAATTCAAACCGTTAATAGTAAAGTTAGAATTAAGGTGGAACCAGGCGTGCAGAGTGGTAAAATTCTAAGATTAAGAAATAAAGGTTTGCCCAACTTAAATGGGTATAGTGTTGGGGATTTACTTGTGCACATTAATGTGTGGACACCACAAACCTTATCTAAAGAACAAAAAGACTATTTTGAAGAGAATTTAGGAGATTCAAATTTTGAACCTAATCCAGATCGAATGGATAAATCTTTCTTTGAAAAGGTAAAAGATATGTTCTCATAAGTCAGTTAACATTTAATTATATATATTTGAACATCGCTATTTTTTAGCGGTGTTTTTTCTTTTTCATAGCAATTTTTTTTCCCATCCTACATTAGTGTAGGGTGGGTTTTGTTTTTTTAGAAGAACGAAGTTTAAAATTCTAAAAAAAAGAAGATGGGTTTTTCTAAACCATAAGATATGGGTTATATTTAATTTTTATAAATACGATAAGTGATGCCTAAAATTTTGATTATTGAAGATGAAGATGCGATAAGACGTGTTCTCAAAAAAATATTACTTGAAGAAGAACAAAACTATACTGTTGAAGAAGCTGAGGATGGTTTGTTAGGCATTGAGCTCATTAAAAAGAACAAGTATGATCTTATTCTTTGTGATATAAAAATGCCAAAAATGGATGGTTTGGAAGTTTTGTCAGCTTGTCAGAAACTAAACCCAGATCTTCCTGTAGTCATGATTTCCGGACATGGGGACCTGGAAACTGCTGTAGAAACCATGCGTATGGGAGCTTTTGATTATATTTCTAAACCCCCCGACCTTAACCGCTTATTGAACACTGTAAGAATAGCCTTGGACCATACTCAATTGGCACAAGAAAACAAGCAGCTGAAAAAAAAGGTGTCCAAGCAATTTGAAATGATAGGTAAGTCTGAGGAGTTGGAGCAGATAAAATCCATGATTGATAAAGTAGCCCCGACAGAAGCTAGAGTTTTAATTACTGGCGAAAATGGTACCGGGAAAGAACTTGTCGCTCATTGGCTTCACGAAAAAAGTGAACGAAACAAAGGACCGTTTATAGAGGTAAATTGCGCCGCTATACCGTCAGAATTAATTGAAAGTGAACTTTTTGGTCACGTCAAAGGAGCTTTTACTTCTGCCAACAAGGACAGGGCTGGAAAGTTTGAAGCTGCCAATGGAGGAACTATTTTTCTTGATGAAATTGGCGATATGAGTTTGTCTGCTCAGGCAAAAGTCTTAAGGGCTTTACAGGAAAATAGAGTGCAACGTGTAGGAAGTGATAAAGATATTAAAGTTGATGTGAGAGTGGTTGCAGCGACTAATAAAAACTTAAAGGATGAAATTACCGACAAGCGATTCAGAGAAGACCTTTACCATAGACTTGCCGTAATTCTTATTCACGTTCCTTCTCTAAAGGAAAGGCGTAGGGATATTCCAGAATTGATACAACATTTTACAGAAAAAATAGCCAGAGAGCAAGGGACCAAGCCTAAAAGCTTTGACGATAAAGCCATTTCAATTTTAGAACAACTGGACTGGACTGGTAATATACGAGAGCTTAGGAATGTTGTTGAACGCCTCATCATTTTAGGCGATCAACAAATTTCAGATAAAGATGTGGAGCAATTCGTGCAACTCAAGTCGACCTAATCGTCTAGCGTAGGAGGGACGTATCTTAAAAAATACATGGTATCGCCACTTGGGTGTTCCCATTCTTTAAGCATCTCAAACCCATACCTCCTATAAGCAATACTCACCTTTCTAACTCGAGTCTCCGCGTAAATAGGCAATTGAAGTGACTTAGAAATGCGAAACATTTCGTCTTTCATCTTGTAAGGGGTTTTGTCGCTGCTATTACCTCTAGCATCTGGTAAAATTCCCCAGAACCAGCAGTAGAGAAATTCCCCTTCAGTTGGGCGTTGCTGCCTTACAAATTTTTGAGATTTTAAGGCTTTAAGCCCTTTTGTTAATCCTGTGACGTTGATGGCAAGTTTTAAGTCGCTCACCAATTCTGCCCAAAAACCATCGCTTTTCCCATCCATTTTAAAGAAAATAGCGATGCCTCTCCCATTATCAGAAATTAAGAGGGCATCTTTCTTTATGGCTTTCTCAACCATGTGCTTAGCTAAATATCTAAATCTTTCTTTCTTCTTGGAATCGTCTTTGACGATCTCTAGAGAAGTTGGGATTTCTTCTAGAAGAGTGGCGACATGGCCAATGATTTCATCTTTATCAAAATCTTGCTTCAAATCTGTTGGTTTTCAAGTTTAAAATTCAAATATAATTTAAAAATATTATCCATTACCTGTATTGGAAGAGCAAGTTTAGGTCCGAAGGATTAATACCAATTTAAACCTATAATGTCGCAATAAATCGTTTTTTCCCCCTGCTTTTTATCAAAAATAATCACCGTAACTAAGGCTATGCTTATTATTTTTAATTTCAATCAATCAAAAAACTTGTGCTGAGCTACGTCGTAATATAATTCAATTTATGTCTACGACATTATCAATTTAATTTGGTTTAAGTCGTAAATGATTTTAAACTTTTTGAGTTTTAAAGATTTTACAACACACGATCTGCCTTATTTAAATCCCAAAGCGTACTTTTGCACATCAAAAAAAACAGCCTTGAATTTATCAACTTACACCAAAGAATTTCCTAAAAACTTCAGTCTTGCTTTACCTATTATGATGGGGCAGCTGGGCCATGTTTTAGTTGGTTTTGTAGATAATTTAATGATAGGTAAATTAGGAGCAGCACCATTGGCAGCTGTTTCCTTGGGCAATACCCTTATTTTTTTAGCCCTTTTTCTGGGTATAGGTTTCAGCTTTGCCATTACTCCCTTTATCGCAGAAGCAGATGGTGAGGGAGACACTCAAAAAGGGCGTGTGTTTTTTCAACATGGCTTAGTGATGTGTACCGTTAATGGAGTTGTTTTATTCCTCCTCCTATTATTAGCTAAACCTATTTTATATCACCTCGATCAACCTAAAGATGTTGTGGATTTGGCCTTGCCTTATTTGGATATCGTAGCTTTTTCTTTGATTCCGCTAATGATATTCCAGGGATTCAAGCAATTCGCAGATGGTCTTTCCATGACTAAATACGCTATGTACGCTACGCTTTTAGCAAATGTGGTCAACGTTATTTTCAATTATTTATTGATCTACGGGATTTGGTTTTTTCCTAGATTGGAATTAGAAGGGGCTGCAATAGGGACTCTTATTTCTCGAGTTTTTATGCTTGTTCTTCTGTATTTAATTTTAAGTAAGCGGCCTAAGCTAAAGCCGTATTTCGTCTTGATGAAAAAGTCTTTGGATAAGAAAATATTTAAACGTTTGATAGATCTTGGTTTTCCTACGGCCTTACAAATGTTATTTGAGGGGGGTATTTTTACAGCCACTGTCTTATTAGCAGGAACTTTAGGAACCAATGCTCAGGCTGCCAATCAAATTGCCTTAAACTTGGCTTCTATGACTTTTATGATAGCTGTTGGTCTGGGAGTCACTGCTACTATTCGTGTGTCCAATCAAAAGGGTAAAAAACAGTTTAAGACGTTAAGGGATGTAGCGTATTCTATATTCTTACAGGTATTTATCATAGAAGGCTTTTTTGCGCTTGGGTTTATTCTGCTTAAAGGATTTTTACCTACTCTTTATATCGATGATGCAGAAGTCCTCATGCTAGCTTCGCAACTACTTGTTATTGCAGCACTTTTTCAATTGAGTGATGGCTTGCAAGTTGCAATTTTAGGAGCCCTACGTGGTCTTCAAGATGTAAAGGTTCCGACCTTGATATGTTTTGTGGCTTATTGGCTAATTGGATTTCCCGTGTCTTATTTCGCCGGTAAAGCTGAGGCTTTAGGAAGTATGGGTATTTGGCTTGGTCTACTCATTGGTTTAACGGCATCAGCTATTATGTTATATATTCGATTTAATATGCTCTCCAAAAAACAAATTCTTACTTTTGAAGAAATAAAATCTACTGCATAATGAAATTACCCCGGTTTATATTAGGTGATAATACAGATGTTCCAGACTCTATATTTATTATTCATACAGAATTCCCAAGATTTATCATCGACCTAAAAACAGATGATATTGAGTGGTTTGAAAATTTTGATGTTGAAAATGAAGAAGAATTTCTTGAGGAAACCAATAACCTAGTAAAAGAAGCTAGCGAATTTTACGATAGAGAAGTAGATCGTTATCAATAATGTTGGAAACTTTAGAACAAATAGATCGTGAACTTTTTCTTTATCTCAATAATCTTGGAATTAAAGAATGGGATTGGTTTTGGGTATTTCTGACCGAAAAGGAAACCTCCATACCGCTTTATGCGATTCTTTTATTTTTGATTTTCAAAAAAATACGATTACGAGGTTTATTAATTACAGTTGTTATTGTGGCGGTAATGATCACCTTTACAGATCAGCTGGCCAATTTCTTTAAAGACAGTTTTCAAAGACTACGACCTTGTAACGAATCCTTTATAGAATACGGAAGATTTTTGGCTAAGCGTTGTGGTAAATATGGTTACTTCTCTGGGCATGCCATCAGTTCTTTTGCGGTTGCAACGTTGGTGTCCAATATTTTGAAACCCTACTATAAATATGTGTTTTATTGGCTCTTTTTCTGGGCTTTTATGGTGACTTATAGCCGTATTTACGTTGGAGTCCATTATCCAGGAGATATTTTTACTGGAGCAGTTTTTGGAATAGCAACAGGGTTTATGTTTTACAAATTATATAAGTACCTAAGATTCAGGTTTGATAAATAATTTGAAAACAAGATTTACGATTTAGCTTTCTTCAAAAGATAATCTGCAGCTTCAAATGGGCTTATTTGTTGTGATTGAATTTTCTTGAGGACTTCAGGAAATTCAGCTTTAACGGTTTCATTCTGGTAGAATTCCCTTTTCAATGAATCTTCGATGGTTTGTGTTAGCCAAAATTGATTTTGATTGGCCCGTTTGTCCTCAAAGAAACCATTAGATTTCACTATCTCAGCATACTTTGAAATCATAGTCCAGACGTCCTCAATTCCTACATTATTAAGAGCGCTGGCTAATTTAACTTTAGGAAACCAACCGTTTTGTTTGGCTGGGTACATGTGTAATGCACGATTGAATTCAACTTTTGCTCTTTTAGCTGCTTTAACATTTTCACCATCCGATTTGTTGATGATAATAGCGTCTGCCATTTCTATAATGCCGCGTTTGATACCTTGTAATTCATCTCCAGCTCCTGCCAACTTCAGTAATAAAAAGAAGTCGGTCATACTATGTACTGTAGTTTCACTCTGTCCTACGCCAACAGTCTCAATAAGTAAGATGTCAAATCCAGCAGCTTCGCATAGTAGTATACTTTCTCTTGTTTTTCTGGCAACTCCACCCAGAGATTCACCAGATGCCGTTGGTCTAATGAAGGCATTGGGGTCTTGAACCAATTCTTCCATTCTTGTTTTATCTCCAAGAATACTTCCTTGAGACACAGAGCTTGTAGGATCCACTGCCAATACGGCTACCTTGTGACCTTTATGAGTAAGAAGAAGACCCAACTGCTCAATAAAAGTGCTTTTTCCAACGCCAGGGACTCCTGTAATACCAATTCTTAGAGATTTATTGGCATGAGGCAAACACGATGTAATGACTGTTTTTATATCATCCGTATGTCTTTTACTTCGGCTTTCAATTAGAGTGATAGCTTGACTTAAAGCTGTTTTGTTACCTTTTAAAACACCTTGTATAAGCTCGTTAATATCTTTTTTCTCTCGCCTCAAAGATTTAATCCTTTCAGCAGAAATAGCGCTCAAATTGGAATGAGAATCGCTTTCTTTCTCCTGAAGTGCTGATTTATTTTTTGAAAAAGGCATAGGTTTATATTTAGTACAAATTTATGAATTCATTTTTTTAATGCGCTATTGTGATTAGTATATTCGATTGAATTAAAATTCTAAACAATGAAAACACTTTATACAGCGAAAGCTACAGCAAAAGGAGGAAGAAAAGGACGTGTAAAAACAGAAGATGGTCCAATAGATTTACCCCTAAGCATGCCTAAAGGACTTGGAGGAGATGGTGGTGACGGAGTGAATCCTGAACAGCTTTTTGGATCTGCATATTCTGCTTGTTTTGGAGGTGCCTTAGGTCTTGTTGCTGAAAAGCATAAAGTTGATTTAGGAGATTTTAGCGTATCAGCTCATGTGAGTATTGGAAAAGTTGAAGATGGAAATCTCCAAATATCCGTAATTTTAGATTGCTACTTACCTGGTGTAGAAGACATCAAGACTGGAGAAACTTTAGTAAATGAAGCTCATGAGGTTTGTCCATACTCAAGAGCGACAAGAGATAATATAGATGTCACTCTCAATCTCTTAAGAGACGAGTAATTAATCACTAGTAAAATAGTTTAAAACCCCAATAACATTGGGGTTTTGTTAGTTTATAGCTTTAATACTTACTTATATGTTGAGTTTATTAAAAGACCACTTATCAGAAGAGTTCTTTTCAATATTAGGTCCCGACTTTTCTGAAAAGGATTACACCCACCTAGATTTATCTTCCCAAAAAACATCTGAAGTTGACTTAGATTTATCGACAGAATTTGCCCTAGAAAACTATATCCATTCTTATTTGAACCAGAAAAAGGCTAAGGCCGCCTTTGGGGGTTATCTAGAACAAAGAAATCTTTACTCTAGAAGCTCTTATTTTGGTATGGAAACTACAGGAAACAAAAGGGACATACATTTAGGTCTTGATATCTGGGCACATTCAGGCACTCTTATATATGCACCCACAGATGGAATAGTGCATAGCCTAAAGAATAATACAAATCATGGAGACTATGGGCCAACACTTGTTTTGGAGCACCACACTCATAAACTCCGCTGGTATTCCCTATATGGACACCTCGCTCTAGATACTTTATCTAAATTTAATAGTGGAGAAAGAATCACTAAAGGAGAAGCTTTTGCTAGTCTAGGGTCCAATGAAGTCAATGGAAATTATCCCCCGCATTTGCATTACCAATTGATCTTCGATTTGGAAGGTTATATTGGTGATTATCCTGGAGTGACTTCAGAAGGAAAACTTAATTATTACAGCAATAATTGTCCTGATCCTAACCTTGTCTTAAATTTTGGTATCTAACTTTTTAACAATAGTTTACCCATAGCCTTTTAGTTATATTTGCAAAAAAAAAGAAAAAATTGAAACTACACATAACAAATGAGACCTCTAGACTTAAATCTGTAGTTCTAGGTGTTGCCAATTCTAATGGAGGTGAGCCTGATCTTGAAGAAGCTTACGATCCAAAATCAATTAAACACATCAAGGAAGGGACTTACCCTAAAGAAAAAGATATGGTAGAAGAGATGGATGCTGTTGCGTCTATTCTAAAAAAATACAATGTTGAAGTTTTTAGACCTCAGATTATTAAAGATTACAACCAAATATTTTCTAGAGATATTGGTTTTGTGATAGATGATAAATTTGTCTTTGCCAATATCCTACCAGATCGTGAAAAAGAAATAAAAGCAATTGATTTTGTAATAAAGACTTTGGATGATGACAACAAAATAAGGCTCCCAGAACATTGCCATATTGAAGGTGGAGATGTCATGCCACATGGAGATTATATCCTTGTAGGAACCTATAGGGGAGAGGATTATTCCGATTTTATTACTGCCAGAACCAATGTAGAAGCTGTAGATGAGCTTCAGAAATTATTTCCTCATAAAACTGTAAAATCCTTCAATCTTAGGAAGTCCAATACAGATCCGAAAGCGAATGCGTTGCATTTGGACTGCTGTTTTCAACCTGTTGGGGATAAGTTTGCCATTATTCATAAAAACGGATTTTTAGAGGAAGAGGAGTATAATTGGTTAGTCGACCTTTATGGAAAAGATCAAGTCTTTGAAATTGATGCTCAAGACATGTATGATATGAATAGCAATATTTTTTCAATTTCTGAAAAAGTGGTTATTTCTGATGCCTATTTTAAGCGATTAAATGCTTGGCTGACTTCAAAAGGAATACTAGTAGAAACTGTAGATTATAGAGAAATTGCTAAACAAGAAGGTTTGTTGAGATGTTCAACATTGCCTTTAATAAGAGAATAAATGAAACAAATTACAGATACACTAGTGATGATTCGCCCTGTTAACTTCAGAATGAATGAAGAAACAGCAGTGAATAATTACTTTCAACACACCACGGAAGACTTGCAGGAAACGGTCAATGCTAAAGCACAGAAGGAATTTGATGCGTTTGCAGATAAGTTGAAAGCTGTTGGGGTTAACCTTATAGTAATCGACGATATTGCATCTCAAGATACTCCAGATTCTATTTTTCCAAATAACTGGGTTTCCTTTCATGAAAATGGAGATGTAGCCCTTTATCCCATGTTTGCTAAAAATAGGCGAAAAGAGAGACGTGAGGATATTTTTAAAACCATCGAAGCTGAAGGTCGATTCATCAGAAACTTTATAGATTATACCTCTGCGGAGCAAGAGGATGTTTTTCTAGAAGGGACAGGAAGCTTGATTTTGGATCGGGCAAATAGTAAAGCCTATTGTGCGTTATCACCAAGAGCAGACGAAGATTTAGTTATCGAGTTTTGCGAAGATTTTGAGTACACTCCAATTATATTCAATGCTTACCAAAGTTTCAAAGGAGAAAGACTTCCCATCTATCACACCAATGTTATGATGTGTGTAGCCGAAGAATTTGCAGTGATCTGCTTAGACACTATCGACGATAAAAAGGAAAAGAAATTAGTTGCCGATAGTCTTATGCAAGATGGAAAAGAAATTATTTCTATTTCTGAAGAACAGATGAATAATTTTGCAGGAAATATGCTTCAAGTACAAGGCAAAGCTGATAAGTTCTTGGTAATGAGCCAAACTGCTCATCAGGCACTAACTCAAAACCAGATTAAAACTATAGAAAAGTATTGTAAAATTTTAAGCAGTGATTTAGAGACTATAGAAACGCATGGCGGTGGAAGTGCAAGGTGCATGCTGGCAGAAGTATTTATACCTAAAGCAGTTTAAAAAAAGACGCATATAATCTAAAAAGCCAGCTTCTAGAAGCTGGCTTTTTAATTTAATTAGCTTCTTCGCTAATAAATTTTATTCGATATAATCTCAGTTCTTCTTCATCGTAATCACCATCAAACTCTTCAATAGCTGCGTTAATACTGTCTGAATTGGCTTCCAAGAAATAATCGTGAATTTCTTCTTGTTGGTCTTCGTCTAAAATATCGTCTAGCCAGTAATTGATGTTTAATTTAGTTCCGCTAAATACAATAGCTTCCATTTCTTTAATAAATTGCTTCATTTCAAAACCTTTGCCATCAGCAATGTCCGTTAATGGTAGTTTCCTGTCTATGTTTTGAATAATATATAGCTTGTTAGCACTATTGGCACCAGTACTTTTTACTACCAAATCGTCTGGTCTTAAAATATCGTTTTCTTCAACATAATCTTGAATCAACTGTATAAACTCTTTTCCAAACTTTTTAGCCTTGCCTTCACCAACACCATGAATGTTGACCATTTCTTCTGAGCTGATGGGATATTTTAAAGCCATGTCTTCTAAAGAAGGGTCTTGAAACACCACAAATGGGGGGATTTCCTTTCTTTTGGCTACTTTTTTTCTAAGATCTTTTAGCATCTTTAGTAGCCTTTCGTCGGTTCCTCCAGAAGGTTTGGCGGATGTGTTGATAGACGATAGGTTGCTAAAGTCATTATCTTCTGTCATCATGAAAGAAGTATTGTTCTTTAAAAACTCTTCTCCTTTAGGTTGTAATTTGACAACTCCATAAGACTCCAATTCTTTTTTAAGGAATCCTGAAATGATCACTTGGCGCAATAAAGCTGTCCAGTAGCTTGCAGGTTTACCTTTGCCAGCTCCAAAAATCTTAAGCTTTTCAGCTTTATTAGATTTTATGAGGACATTGGTCTTTCCGCAAATGGTGTGAACTATTTCTTTAGATTTAAATAATTGTCCGGTTTCTATTACCGCTTTTAGTATTAAATCCACGTCATCTTTAGCCTCTTTTTTCTTTTTAGGATAGCGTACATTATCATCCATGTCACCACCTTCACCGGTTTCATTATCAAATTCTTCACCGAAATAATGTAAAATATACTTTCTCCGTGAAATAGAACTTTCAGCAAAAGCAACCACATCTTGTAGTAAAGCATGACCTATTTCTTGTTCAGCAATAGGCTTTCCGCTCATGAATTTCTCAAGCTTCTCTATGTCTTTATGATTATAGTAGGCAACACAATGGCCTTCACCACCATCTCTTCCTGCTCTTCCAGTTTCTTGATAATAACTTTCTATACTTTTTGGAATGTCATTATGAACCACAAATCGAACATCGGGTTTATCGATGCCCATCCCAAAAGCAATAGTTGCCACTACGACATCTATATCTTCCATCAAAAACATATCTTGATGCCTGCTTCTTGTTTTAGCATCCAGTCCAGCGTGATAGGGAACGGCTTTAACACCATTGACTTGAAGAGCTTGTGACAATTGCTCTACTCGCTTTCTGCTTAGGCAATAGATAATGCCGCTTTTACCCGAGTTCTTCTTAACAAATTTTATAATGTCAGAATCTACATCATCTGTTTTTGGACGAATCTCGTAGTATAAGTTTGGTCTGTTAAAAGAAGCCTTGAAGGTTGTAGCATCTGGAATCCTTAGGTTTTTAAGGATGTCTTCTTGAACTTTAGGAGTCGCAGTAGCTGTAAGACCAATTATAGGAATATTCTCTCCTATGCGTTCAATAATATTTTTTAAGTTTCGATATTCAGGTCTAAAATCATGCCCCCATTCCGAGATGCAATGGGCTTCATCTATGGCTAAAAAAGAAATAGTTTCGCCTTTTAGAAACTCGATGTATTCAGTTTTAGTAAGAGATTCTGGAGCAACATAGACCAGCTTGGTAATGCCGCTAGAAATATCTTCCTTGACCTGCTTGACTTGTGTTTTATTCAAAGATGAATTCAAAACATGGGCAACCCCGTGGTGATCAGAAATATTTCTCATCGCATCCACTTGGTTTTTCATAAGGGCTATAAGTGGAGAGACGACTATGGCTGTTCCCTCCTTAATTAATGCGGGTAGTTGATAACATAAAGATTTGCCTCCACCAGTTGGCATGATGACAAATGTATCTTTATTCGCAATAATGCTTTTTATAACCTGTTCCTGAAGACCTTTGAACTCGTTAAAACCAAAGTATTTCTTTAATTCTTGATGTAAATTGATTTGTTCCAATTGAAATATTACTATTTAGTTTTATTTACCTTTGCAAAATTAAATATACGCATTCTTTACAAGCGTGCAATTATTAAATATAGCAAATTATGGAAGATGTAGCGATACAATCTTACGCCAAAGATATAATACTAATGGAGTCCAAGGCAATACAAAACCTTGAAGCTTCAATCGATAAGTCTTTTTCTGACGCTGTGAAGTCTATTTTTGACTCTAAAGGACGGGTAATTATTACCGGCATTGGTAAAAGTGCAATCATTGCTACTAAAATTGTAGCGACTTTAAATTCAACGGGAACTCCTGCTGTTTTTATGCATGCTGCAGATGCCATTCACGGCGATCTTGGAACTATTTTAAAAGACGATATTGTAATTTGTATTTCAAAAAGCGGGAATACGCCAGAAATAAAGGTCCTTGCACCGCTTATCAAAAATTTCAAAAATACATTAATCGCGATTACAGGAAACAAAGATTCTTTTTTGGGTAAGCAAGCTGATTTTGTACTCAATACATTTGTTGAAAAAGAAGCCTGTCCTAATAATCTGGCCCCTACCACTAGCACAACAGCTCAATTAGTGATGGGAGATGCATTAGCGGTATGTTTATTGAAATTACGCGGATTTTCAAGTGATGATTTTGCGAAATTCCACCCAGGTGGAGCTTTAGGTAAAACGCTTTACTTGAGAGTAAGCGATATCACCTCACAAAATATGAAACCACAGGTGAACCCAGAAACGCCTCTTAAGGATGTTATTGTTGAGATTTCAAGAAATATGCTTGGGGTGACTGCAGTTATAGAAAATGAAGAAGTTGTTGGCATTATTACAGATGGAGATTTGAGGCGGATGTTAAGTACTACTGATAACTTCACCAAACTGAAAGCTAAAGATATAATGACCAAAAGCCCTAAAACTATTGCCAACTCTGCGATGGCTATTGATGCCCTAGATCTTTTGGAAACCTATGATATTACTCAACTCGTCTCTCATGAAAATGGAAAATATGCTGGAGTGGTCCACCTTCATAATCTCGTAAAAGAAGGCATTATATAATATGGCTAAATCCAAGCAAAAGAAAAACCCAAACGAAATGTCTTTTTTAGATCATCTTGAAGATCTAAGGTGGCATTTATTGAGAGCAACAATCGCCATTCTTATTGGGGGTGCCATTGCTTTTGGGTTGAAGTCTTTCATTTTTGATGTGATTATATTTGGACCAAAGCGGGCAGATTTTTATACCTACAGTGTGTTGTGTAATATTTCCGAGTACTTTGGAATGCAAGAAAGTTTTTGTTTCGATGAGCTTCCTTTCAGAATACAAAGTAGGACCATGGCTGGGCAATTTAGTGCTCACATTTGGACTTCTATTACCGCTGGTTTTATAATAGCTTTTCCTTATGTTATCTATCAATTTTGGGCTTTTATAGCCCCTGGATTAGCCTCTTCAGAGAAGAAAAACGCAAGGTGGTTTATCATTGTCACCTCATTCTTGTTTTTCTTAGGGGTCTTCTTTGGATATTATGTCATCACTCCTTTATCGGTTAATTTCTTAGGGAGTTATACCGTGAGTCAAGAAGTCTTCAACGATTTCGATTTAAGCAGCTATATAGGTTTGGTAAGAGCCTCTGTACTCGCTAGTGGATTAATTTTCGAACTGCCTGTTATCATCTATTTTTTAACCAAAGTAGGCTTGGTAACCCCAGAATTTTTGAGGAAAAACCGAAAGTACTCTTTGGTGTTTATATTGATTATTTCAGCATTAATAACTCCTCCAGATATCGCCAGCCAAGTGATTGTTGCAATACCGGTTTTGGTTTTATATGAAGTGAGCATTTTCATTTCCAAATTGGTTTTAAGAAAGCAACGTAAAGAAGAAAAAAGAAAAAAAAATAAATAATTATGATGGATTTAGTAGATGAATTTGAGGCGTATAGAGCCAAAATGAATGGAAAGATTTTAGATGAAAACAATAAAGTTCTTAAACGAATTTTTAACTTAGATACCAATTCCTTTACAGAAGGAGCTTTGGACGTAAAGACCAAAGAATTATTAGGTCTAGTTTCTTCTCTGGTCTTGAGATGTGATGATTGTGTGAAATATCACTTAGAGTCTTCTTATAAAGAAGGCTTGAAAAGAGCTCAAGTTGTTGAGGCTTTAAGTATCGGGACCTTAGTAGGTGGGACAATAGTAATCCCTCACTTAAGAAGGGCTTTTGAATATTGGGAAGCTTTAGAACAGAAGTTTGGAAAAACAGAATAACAACAATTAATTTTTGGGTATGAAACCTCTATTACCAATTATAGTAAGACTATTTGCTTACGCAGGTCTTATGTTTATTATGGCTTTAGTCATTCAATTTGATTTTGCTGAAGGTGAAGTGAAAGAAGATTCTCTTATTGAAATCACACAAGAATTTTTGCTTTTTGTGAGCTCCATCCTTTTAATCGTGTATAGCTCTAAGGCTAAAAATTTTAAAATTTTTAACTTGACATTAGCGGGGTTTCTTGGAGTTCATTTTGTTAGAGAATTTGACTTTTGGCTAAATACAAGGTTATTTGATAAAGCTTGGCAGGTTCTAGCCCTTATCATTCTTGTGTTGATTGTTGTAATGGTCATCAGAAATTGGAAAAAATTTATATTTGAATTAGTAGCAATATCCAAAACCTATGGGTTTGCCTTTTTCTTTTCAGGACTTATTATCCTTCATGTTTTTTCAAGACTCTATGGGCGTAAACTGATGTGGATAGACTTATTAAGAAACACCCATGACCAGTATGTCATTGAAGATAATGGTGAAAAGGTTATTGCTTTAAGAGATTTTATGCGACCGGTGAAAGATGCTTCTGAAGAAAGCCTTGAACTATTAGCTTACTCGATTATTTTTATTGGTGTAGTTGAGATGATTATGTTTGGTGTGAAATCTTCTAAAAAAATACAGTCATGAGTTCCAACCGTGCCACATTAAGAGCAGAAAACTTGGTTAAAGCCTACAAAGGCGTTAAGGTCGTTAAAGGCATAAGTGTTGAAGTCACCCAGGGAGAAATCGTTGGCCTTTTGGGGCCTAATGGTGCAGGAAAGACCACCTCTTTTTATATGATTGTAGGTTTGATAAAACCCAATGCGGGTCATATCTACCTTGATAAGATGAACATCACGAAATTTCCAATGTATAAAAGAGCTCAAAATGGTATTGGTTATCTTGCTCAAGAGGCGTCTATATTCAGGAAATTGAGTATTGAAGATAATATCATGAGTGTCTTGGAACTCACAGATCTTAATAAGAACGAAAGAGAGGAAAAAATGGAGTCTCTTATTAGTGAATTTGGATTGAATCATATTCGAACGAATAGGGGTGACCTTTTGTCTGGTGGAGAAAGACGCCGGACCGAAATTGCCAGGGCTTTAGCCACAGACCCTAAATTTATTCTCCTAGATGAACCTTTTGCTGGGGTAGATCCAGTAGCTGTGGAAGATATTCAAAAAATTGTCGCACAGCTTAAAAATAAAAATATCGGTATCTTAATTACAGATCACAATGTTCAAGAAACATTGGCGATTACAGATAGAACTTACCTCATGTTCGAGGGTGGAATTCTAAAGCACGGTGAGCCTGAAGAATTGGCCAATGATGAGATGGTTAGAAAGGTTTATTTAGGTCAGAATTTTGAGCTGCGTAAGAAAAAAATCTTTGAATAAAGTCTCCTAGGTTTTCTGCTTTTTCTTTTCAGCAGCAGGAAACAAAATATTATTGAGTATAAGTCTATAGCCAGGTGACTTGGGATGTAATTCCAATTCTGTTCTTGGATCGCCTACTCTGTGTTGATAATCCTCTGGATCGTGTCCACCGTAAAAGGTGAAAAAACCTTTTCCCTTTATGCCGTGAATGTATCTTGCTTCGTCATTGAGCTTATTTTTACCCATTACAAGAACATTAGATTTAATATGATTAGGCCTAAAGGCTGTGGTTTGCCCCATAAAACCTTTTACCACTGCAGTATGATTTTGACAGAGCATTGTAGGAATGGGATCCCATTTTGCTGAATAATCCATTAAAGTGAAATAATCTTTAGCCTTCGGGATATTTCTGGTACTGGTCATATCTATGGACGAGTATTCATAAACCATAGGATCCTTTTCTAGGATATAATCGGTGAAAGCCATAGTTTTAGAATAGTCAATTTTATTTTGGTAACCAGAATCTGAAGGATCGCCGTCAAACATAGGCTCGCAGATATCGGTGCCTTCAGCAGAAAGAGCAATATCAAAAGAATCGGTCGCACTGCACATGGCGAACATAAAGCCTCCACCAATCACATACGCATTGATCTTTTTGGCAACAGCTAATTTGGCTTCAGACACTTTAGCATATCCTAGCGACTCTGCTAAAGCTTCAGCATCTTTTTTCTCCTGAATATACCAAGGAGCAGAGCGGTAAGCCCTATAGAATTTCCCGTATTGGCCCGTAAAGTCTTCGTGGTGGAGGTGGAGCCAATCGTACAATAGCAATTCATCATTCAAAACACCTTCATCGTAGATGGTTTCGTAGGGGATTTCTGCAAATTCCAGAACCATAGTCACAGCATCATCCCATGGCACATTACCTTGTGGAGAATAGACTGCAATTTTTGGTGCTTTTTCGAGAAGAACCGCTTCCATGTTTTGAGAAGGACTGTTGATGGTTTCTAAAATTTTTTTTGTCTCAGCATCGGACTTAATTTCAAAAGATACGCCTCTAATGGTGCATTCGCGTTCTAAATCTTCAGAATAAGGAGATAAAAAAGAACCGCCTCTATAGTTAAGTAGCCATTGTATTTTTTGCTCTTTTTCCAACAACCAATACGAAATGCCGTAAGCTTTTAGGTGATTGTCTTGGGTTTCAAAATCCATAGGAATTAGGATGAACTTGGAATACCCCGTAAAGCTCATCAGAAATACTAGACTAAAAAGCAAACTCTTCATAGGTGAGTAGTTTTAAAAAGGAACTTCATCGTCGTTGCTATCCATATTTTGACCTGGTGACGGTGTACCAAAGACATCTTCAGCATTTGGGAAAGAAGGGGTTTCCGATTTCGCTGCATTCATGCTAGAATTGATTTCAAAAGGAGAATCAAAATTATCTAAGTTTTCAAATTTACCGAGCTGACCGATAAATTTCAAACGAATATTGTCCAAGCCACCATTCCTGTGTTTTGCAATAATAAATTCAGCTTGACCTTTGGTAGGAGATTGATCGTCATCATCCCACTCGTCAATATCATAATATTCAGGACGATAAATAAAAGAGACAATATCGGCATCTTGTTCGATAGCTCCAGATTCTCTAAGGTCACTTAGCAATGGTCGCTTACTGCCACCTCTTGTTTCTACAGCTCTAGAGAGTTGAGATAATGCCAAAACAGGAATGCTTAATTCTTTTGCTAGGGCTTTTAAGTTTCTGGAGATGCTAGAAATTTCTTGTTCACGATTTCCTCCTTTTTGAGATCCGCCACCAGTCATCAACTGCAAGTAATCCACTACTATCAATTTGATACCATGTTGAGAAGAAAGTCGTCGTGCTTTTGCTCTCAAGTCAAAAATAGATAAAGAGGGGGTGTCATCGATAAAGAGAGGAGCTTGTTCTAGCGATTTTACTTTTACATTCAATTGTTCCCATTCGTGAGGCTCTAGATTTCCGGTTCTAAGCTTTTCTGAACTCAATCCAGTTTCAGAAGAAATAAGACGTGTAATTAACTGAACGGAAGACATCTCTAAAGAAAAGAAGGCTACGGGGATATTTTGGCCAACGGCAATATTTCTTGCCATGGTAAGTGTAAGTGCCGTTTTACCCATACCAGGACGAGCAGCAATAATCACAAGATCACTAGGTTGCCATCCTGAAGTTAACTTGTCTAAATCTGTAAATCCTGAAGGCACACCACTCAATCCCTCTTTATTGGAGATTTCTTCTATTCGTTTTTTGGCCTGCATGACCAAGTTTTGAGCAGTCTCCGAAGATCGCTTGATGTTTCCTTGGGTGACCTCATACAATTTGGATTCTGCATGATCCAAAAGATCAAAAACATCGGTGCCTTCATCGTAAGATTCTTCTATAATTTCATTAGAAATCTTAATCAGGCATCTTTGAATGTACTTTTGCAGAACAATTCTAGAATGATACTCAATATGCGCCGATGAAGATACCTTTTGAGTGAGTTGGATGAGGTAATATTCACCACCTGAGGCTTGTAGCTTTTTTTGTTTTTTTAATTCTGTGGAAACCGTTAATAAGTCAATCGGATCTCCTTTCTCGAACAAGAGTATAATGGCTTCATAAATATTTTTATGGGCTTCCTTGTAGAAAACATCGGGATGTAAGATATCTATTACTTCATCAACCCCTTTTTTATCAATCATCATCGCTCCAAGTATAACCTCCTCAAGGTCAGTAGCTTGTGGTGGTATTTTACCTTTTTGTAAACTGATAACATCTCCTTTTGGAGAATCCTTGAATGAAGATTGGGTTGCGTTTTCCATAATACGAATGTAAATAAAAGGTTACGAAGAACGTGTAAAAAGTATCAGCTTAACACTCAACTTTTTCCACAGCAACCTGTTGATAACTAAAAATTTATGTGGATAACTAAAAAAATCCAGATAAATAGTATCTGGATTTTGGTATAAATTGAGCTATGTTAGGATTTACTCATGGTAAACTCCTATATCAACAAATTTTTGCATCCGTTTCTGCACTAATTCTTCTGGGGATAACTTTTTCAATTCTTCCAATTCTGCCAGAATAGATTTCGTGACAATTTCGAAAGTTTTCTCTCTATTACTATGTGCACCTCCAAGAGGTTCTTTAATAATTTTATCGATAATCTTCAATTTCTTCATATCGGTCGCTGTAAGCTTCAATGCTTCGGCGGCTGTTTGCTTATGTTCCCAGCTTCTCCATAAGATAGAAGAACAAGATTCTGGAGAAATTACAGAATACCAAGTGTTTTCTAGCATCATCACGGTGTCTCCAACAGCTATTCCTAAAGCTCCGCCACTAGCGCCTTCTCCAATGATGATGACGATAACAGGAACCTTAAGTTGGCTCATTTCCATGATGTTTCTGGCAATAGCTTCACCTTGTCCTCGTTCTTCTGCTTCAAGCCCGGGGAATGCTCCAGGAGTATCTACAAAACAGACAATTGGTAAATTGAACTTTTCTGCTTTTTTCATCAGGCGTAAGGCCTTTCGATACCCTTCTGGATTGGCCATTCCAAAGTTTCGGTACTGGCGGGTTTTTGTGTTGTAACCCTTTTGTTGACCAATAAACATAAAACTTTGTTCATTGATTTTACCAAGTCCGCCAATCATAGCTTTATCGTCGCCAAAGTTTCTATCGCCGTGCAGCTCCATAAAGGTAGAACCACAAATAGCGTTGATGTAATCCAAGGTGTAGGGTCTATTAGGATGCCTAGATAATTGAACTCTTTGCCAAGCATTGAGGTTGGAATAGATTTCTTTCTTTTTATTATCTAGTTTAAGCTTGATCTGCTTGCAAGTATCTGTGACGTCTACCTCACTATCTTCACCTATTTCGCAGGCCTTTTCGAATTGCTCTTGAAGGGCTTTAATCGGTAATTCAAAATCTAAATATTCCATGAATACAGTGTGTTTCTTTAAAAGTCAGTTCGCAAATATATAAAAGATATGTCTGTTTAAATGATAAATTTGAGATTAGCGTTTCGCTTTGATAAGTAAATAAATAGCCAAAACACCAAACAAAATATTGGAGAACCAAACCGCGATCAATGGAGAGAATGTCGATTTTTCTGCAATGGTTCCAAAAACTTTATCCAAAAAGATATAGGCGAAAGCAATAACAATTCCTATCGCTAGATTAGCGCCCATACCTCCTCGTCTTTTCATCGCCGATACAGAGACTGCAATGATGGTGAGAATAAAGGCAGAGACTGGAACACTCCACCGCTTATAGGCTACAATCTGATAACTGCTAATATTGGCAGATCCTCTTCGCTTTTCAGTTGCTATAAAGTCTTTTAATTCGCCATAATCTAGAGTTTCGGCGATATATTCAACTGGAGTTAATTCACCAAATTCAAAAGGTAAAATGGTATCTAAAGAAGACTGTCTCCGTATAAGATCTTCCCTCTCATTTATGATTCTCTTTTCAAAATTATTTAAAGTATAGGTGGAATCTTTAGCATTGAATTTTAATCGAGAGGCTGAGATTTTAAAAGTCATTTCTTGGCCTTCAAAATGTTCTAGGGTAAAGTTTCTAGCGGTACCTGTACTGGGTTGAAAGTTGGTAGCAAAAATAAACTCGTTATCATTGACTTGCCGATAAACATTTTGCGTCTCTTGCGATTGTTTGCCTTTTTTGAAATACTGATATTTAAATTCGTTAAACCCTTGACTTGCATTGGGCACCAAATACATAGTAAACATAAGGGCAATGCCACAGACTAAAGTAGCACCGATAAGATAGGGTCTTAAAAACCTCGAAAATGAAATACCAGAGCTCAAAATGGCAATGATTTCTGTATTATTCGCTAATTTGGAGGTAAACCATATGATGGATAAGAACAGGAAAATAGGGAACAATAAGTTAGCAAAGTATATGGTGAAGTTGCCATAAAACACCAGAACTTCTTCAAGGGGCACCTCGTTTTCTTTGATGTCATCTATCTTTTCAGAAAGATTGACGATGATGCCTATAGGTATAAACATCAAAAGCAAAGCAACGAATGTTGTTAAGTAGCGTTTTAGTATGTACCAATCTATAATTTTCAATGTTCTAGTATTAGAGTCTTATCGATAATTTTTTAACCATAATATCTTTCCAAGTTCTAAAAGTCCCCGCTTGGATTTGTCGCCTAGCCTCTCTTACTAACCATAAATAAAACCCCAAATTGTGTATGGTAGCAATTTGCTTTCCTAACAATTCTTTGACGGAGAAAAGATGTTTTAAATAAGCTTTAGAATATTCTGTATCTACCCAAGTGTAACCTGCTGGATCCAAAGGTGAAAAATCATCTTCCCATTTTTTATTCTTGATGTTAATGGTACCTTCGGAAGTAAATAGCATTCCGTTTCTGGCATTTCGGGTAGGCATAACACAATCGAACATATCCACTCCTAAAGCTATATTTTCCAATAAATTAGAAGGGGTTCCTACCCCCATCAAGTAGCGCGGCTTGTCTTCAGGTAAAATGGCATTTACAACTTCGGTCATCGCATACATTTCATCATCAGGTTCACCAACCGAAAGTCCTCCAATGGCGTTGCCCTCTGCCCCAACATTAGCAATGTATTCTGCAGACTGCTGTCTTAGGTCTTTATATGTGCTTCCTTGTACGATGGGAAAAAGCGTTTGTTGGTGTCCATAAAGTGGTGAGGTACTCTTCATGTGAGTCATGCAGCGGTCTAGCCATCTATGAGTCATGTGCATAGATCTTTGCGCATATTTATAATCGCAAGGATAAGGAGTGCATTCATCAAAAGCCATGATAATATCTGCACCAATTTCCCTTTGAATATCTACGGCACTTTCGGGGGTGAATAGGTGGGTTGAGCCATCAATATGAGATTTAAACTTTACCCCGATTTCTTTAATTTTTCTATTTGCTGAAAGGGAATAGACTTGATAACCGCCACTATCGGTAAGGATATTTCTATCCCAGTTCATGAATTTATGAAGTCCTCCAGCTTTCTTAAGGATTTCTGTTCCGGGTCTTAAATAAAGATGATAGGTGTTTCCTAAAATAATATCAGGATTAATTTCTTCTTTGAGTTCTCTTTGGTGAACTCCCTTGACAGTGCCAATAGTGCCAACTGGCATAAATATGGGAGTTTCAATAACGCCATGGTCTGTGGTTAGTTTCCCAGCTCTAGCTTTGGAATTGGGGTCTTTACTTAGTAATTCGAATGTCATATAGATTTCAATAGCCTGCAAAGATACTCAACTCTATTAAAACTATTTTCAACAGATGCAGATAATAGGAAGTCAGAATATGAGGGACTCTGTTTTATAATAAATCCTTACTTTTGAGCAACTTATAAAATTCTTATTTATCTCATGTCAACAACACAACATTTACAAGATTTTGTCACGCAAGTAAGGAGAGATATTCTTCGTCAAGTCCATCAAGTAAATTCTGGTCATCCTGGGGGTTCTCTTGGTTGTGCAGAATACTTTTCTGTCCTTTATCAAGACGTTATGGAATATTCCAAGAACTTCGATATGGATGGAAAAAACGAAGATTTATTCTTTTTATCCAATGGACATATTTCTCCAGTTTTCTATAGCGTTTTATCTCGATCTGGATTTTTCCCTGTAGAGGAGCTTAAAACCTTTAGGAAAATTGATTCTAGATTACAAGGTCACCCAACCACTCATGAAGGTTTGCCGGGAATAAGAATTGCTTCTGGATCTCTAGGGCAGGGAATGTCTGTCGCCATAGGAGCAGCACTGACCAAAAAACTGAATAAAGATTCTCATCTTATCTATAGTCTTCATGGTGATGGAGAACTACAAGAGGGTCAGAACTGGGAAGCGATACTCTATGCGGGATCAAAAGGCGTAGATAACCTTATTGCGACTATAGATTATAATAAAAAGCAGATTGACGGGGCTACAGACGATGTGCTGCCTCTTGGAAATCTTAAGAAGAAATTTGAAGCTTTCGACTGGGAGGTTATAGAATTAAAAGCAGGAAACGATATCGCCGCCATAAAAGGAGCTTTAGAAGAGGCTAAAGGATTAACTGGAAAAAAACATCCTGTTGTTATCCTGATGGAAACTGAGATGGGAAATGGGGTAGACTTTATGATGGGAACTCATGCTTGGCATGGTAAAGCTCCTAATGACGAGCAACTCGAAAAAGCACTTTCTCAAAACCCAGAAACTCTTGGAGATTACTAAGGAGTCGTTTAGAACAACATTAATTTTTTCACATTAGATTATGAAGACCATGAAAACATATAAAAATACAGGGAATATAGATACCCGATCTGGATTTGGAGCTGGCTTAGCTGAACTCGGTAAAAGCAATCCCGATGTCGTAGCTCTTTGTGCAGACCTTACAGGATCTTTAAAAATGGATGAATTTAAAGATAATCATCCAGAGCGTTTCTTCCAGATAGGAATTGCAGAAGCCAATATGATTGGTATTGCCGCTGGAATGACCATAGGAGGGAAAATCCCATTTACAGGTACTTTCGCCAATTTTTCTACCGGTAGAGTCTACGATCAAATTAGACAATCGGTAGCTTATTCTGGTAAAAATGTCAAAATTTGTGCTTCCCATGCCGGTTTAACTTTAGGAGAAGATGGTGCCACTCACCAAATCCTTGAAGACTTGGGCTTGATGAAAATGTTGCCGGGAATGACAGTAATAAACACCTGCGATTATAATCAAACCAAAGCCGCTACTCTTGCGATTGCAGAATATGAAGGTCCTGTTTATTTGAGGTTTGGTCGTCCTAAAGTGGCTAACTTCACCCCAGAGGATCAAAAATTTGAAATTGGGAAAGCTGTTCATTTAACTGAAGGCAATGATGTGACTATTATTGCTACGGGGCATTTGGTTTGGGAAGCTTTAGAAGCCGCCAAAATCTTAGATGAGAAAGGAATTTCTGCTGAGGTGATTAATATCCACACGATAAAGCCTTTAGATGAAACTGCTATTTTAAAGTCTATACGAAAAACAAAATGTGTAGTGACTGCAGAAGAGCATAACTTTTTAGGAGGTCTTGGTGAAAGCGTAGCTAGAACACTTACTCTCAATCACCCAGCGCCCCAAGAATTTGTTGCGACTAACGATACCTTTGGAGAAAGCGGAGAGCCACTTATGCTTCTCGATAAATATGGCCTAAACGCAAAAGCCATTACCGAAAAAGCGGAAGCTGTGATTTTAAGAAAAGAATAGTTTATTTTAAATTTTAAGAAAAAGCCTTTAGGAAATTTCCTAAAGGCTTTTTTTTAGCTGGAAAGAGTTTTTACAAAGTCATAGAGGACCTTAAGCACTGGATGATTTTTGGTGGACGTATTTCCTAAAAATATATCTTCAAGATTTAAATTTTCTTGGCCTACTATTTCTTTTATATGTTTGTCTTGTACCTCCTTATAGGCCATAGACCAATCTTTAAACTGGCGTTCACTCAAGTCTCCAGAATCTAAAAGAATCAAGTCTTTATGTCTCTTGTCCTTACTGATGGATTCATACACTTTGTCGATCTCTTGTGCAGGACCTTCTATATATTGTACAAATTTCCCCTGAATAAGAAGCAATACCCCAGTGATCGTTAATTGTTTATTTTTCTCTCTTACTTGAAATAAAAAATCTTCAATACTTTCTCTGGACATCACTCTGGATTGGGCGCTCATGTAGGATACAAATTTCAACGACATTTATTTTTTTTAGGGAAACCTAATTTAAGCTTTTTTTTGAAATTTTTAGGTCTATAACAGAGGCCTTTCATAAAAACATCTCAATTTCTTAAGATTTGAAGATTTCCTTAATTTCAAATCATAACTTTGTAAAAAAGATTCACCATGGAATTAAAATTAACCCGGCCCATTTGTTTTTTTGACTTAGAAACTACTGGGACTAATATTTCAAAAGATAGAATTGTTGAGATTTCGATTTTAAAAGTTTTTGAAAACAACAATAAAGAGAGTTATACCTGGAAAGTGAATCCAGGAATTCCTATTCCAAAAGAAACCACTGCAATTCATGGGATAAGTGATGAAGATGTGGCGAATGAGCCAAAGTTTGGTGAACTCGCCCCGAAAATCAACGCTATGATAAAAGGTTGTGATCTTGGGGGGTACAATAGCAATAGATTTGATATTCCGTTATTAGCTGAAGAAATGTTGAGAACGGGAATCGATTTTGATCTTAAGAAAGTAAATGCTGTAGATGTTCAAACTATTTTTCATAAAAAGGAAAAGCGAACCTTGGGAGCAGCTTACAAATTCTATTGTGACAAAGATCTCACAGACGCCCATAGTGCAGAGGCAGATACCAACGCTACTTATGAGGTTTTGAAATCTCAACTCGATCGTTATCCAGATTTAGAAAATGACACCAAATGGTTATCTACCTACAGTGCACATAAGAAATTCGCCGATCTCGCTGGGTTTCTCGTTATGAATAAAAATGATGAAGAGGTTTTTGGGTTTGGAAAATTTAAGGGTAAAAAAGTTGAAGATGTCTTAGAGAAAGAACCTGGCTATTTTGGTTGGATTCAAAATTCGGATTTTCCACTCTATACCAAAAAAGTACTTACAGCCATTAAATTGAGAAAACTGGCTACTAAATAATATCCTCTCACTATGAAGCTAATTTGTATTGGTAGAAATTATGCCAAACATATTTCTGAACTAAAAAACGAAAAGCCTGAACATCCAGTGGTTTTTCTAAAGCCAGATTCTTCGGTATTATTAAAAAATAATCCGTTCATTATTCCTGCATTCACTAAAGATGTGCATCATGAAGTTGAAATACTGGTGAAAATCAATAAAGTAGGAAAGCATATTCAGACGAAATTCGCTCATAAATATTACGACGAAATAGGTTTGGGTATAGATTTTACAGCAAGAGATATTCAAAATCAATTAAAAGAGCAGGGGTTACCCTGGGAAAAGGCCAAGGGTTTTGATGGGGCTGCGGTTATAGGAGAAACGTGGTTGCCTAAGGACAGTTTTCAAGATCTCAATAGGATTGATTTTAGATTAGAAAAAAATAAAACTATAGTTCAATCTGGAACTACTTCAGAAATGCTTTGGAAAATCGATGAGCTTATCGCTTACGTTTCAGAATACTTCACCCTTAAAATTGGAGATGTTATTTTTACAGGAACTCCAGCTGGAGTCGGAAGAGTCGATGAAGGAGATCATTTAGAGGGTTTTATCGAAGACACATTATGCTTTTCAATACAAGTAAAATAAAACTATGCAGGCAGAGATAATCACTATAGGAGATGAAATTCTCATCGGTCAAATTATAGATACAAATTCAGCTTATATCGCCAAACAGCTCAATAAAATAGGGGTAGAGGTGTATCAAATTTCGTCGATTCAAGATGAGAAGTCCCATATTTTAAGAGCTTTTGAAGAAGCGTCCAATCGCTCAAATATTGTCATTATAACGGGGGGGCTAGGTCCCACCAAAGATGATATCACAAAACATACGTTTTGTGAGTATTTTAATGACGAATTAGTCTTAGATAAAAAGGTTTTGGCACACGTTGAGGACATCTTTCAAAAATATGTGAATACTCCTATCTTGGAAGCTAACAAATCTCAGGCTTGGATCCCTTCTCAAGCTATCACCTTACACAATGAATATGGGACTGCTCCAGGAATGTGGTTTGAAAAAAAGGGCGTCGTTTATATTTCTATGCCAGGAGTTCCTTATGAAATGAAATCCATATTGGCCGTGCAGGTTATACCTAGACTTAAAGATCGATTTAGAACACCATATATCATTCATAAAACGGTTCTCACCTATGGGCTAGGAGAAAGTGCTATTGCAGAGCGTATCGAAGACTGGGAAAATCAGTTGCCTAAATTTATAAAATTAGCATACTTGCCAAGCTTAGGACGAGTAAGGTTAAGATTGAGCGCCGGAGGAGAGGATGAGCAGCTGCTTAAAGAGGGTTTAAATACCGCTGTTGAGCGTCTAAACAGAGTTATAGGCGATATTATAAAAGGATATGAAGATGAGCAAACTCTTGAAGAGCGCATCGCTCAAGCCTTTGTGGATCGTGGACAGTCACTAATTACAGCAGAAAGTTGTACAGGAGGACGATTAGCATCAAAATTTACTGAAATACCTGGTGCTTCTGCTTATTTTAAAGGATCGATTGTCAGTTATGCAACCTCTGCCAAAAATGATGTCCTACATATTTCAAAGGATCTTATTTCTAAGTACTCCGTAGTGAGTTCAGAAATTACCGAAGCAATGGCCAACAAAGCCAAAGCGATGTTTAAAGCTGATTATGCTATTGCAACAACTGGAAACGCGGGTCCTTCTAAAGGAGATAGTGATGCAGAGATTGGAACGGTGTTTATTGCTATTGCTTCACCAGAAAAAACAGAAGTTCACGAATATCAATTTGGAAAACACCGAGAGAGAGTGACTCAAAAAGCAGTGAATAAAGCGCTAGAGCTGATTTATGAAGCTATTGTAAAAAATTAAAAAACTCTGAAATTTATTTTTTCTAATTGAGAAAAATGTCGTTAATTTGCATCCTGTTTTTAATAACACATAAAAGTATATATAATGTCAAGAGTTTGTGAGCTTACTGGAAAAAGAGCAATGTCCGGAAATAATGTTTCCAAAGCATTAAATAGAACTAGACGTAAATTTAGCGTCAACTTGGTTAAGAAAAGATTTTATATCCCAGGTGAGGATAAATGGATAACTTTAAAAGTATCCACTTCTATTTTGAAAACCATCAATAAAAAAGGAATTCACGCTGTTTTGAAAGATGCACGTGCTAAAGGATTCTTGACAAAATAGAGATTATAAAGCATTTATATTATGGCAAAGAAAGGGAATAGAGTTCAAGTAATTATGGAATGTACAGAGCACAAAGAATCTGGCCTTCCAGGGACATCAAGATATATTACAACAAAGAACAAAAGAAATACTCCAGATAGATTAGAGCTTAAAAAGTTTAATCCTATCATGAAGAAAATGACTGTTCACAAAGAAATTAAATAAGATATGGCAAAGAAATCGGTTGGTACAATACAGACAGGAACAAAAAGACTTACCAAAGCTATTAAAATGGTAAAATCACCAAAATCTGGTGCTTATGTTTATGTAGAAAAAATTATGACTCCAGAAGAAGTCAATGACTTCATAAAGAGCAATTAAATTTAAGACTTTATTATACGAGAAGCCGTTGCATTTTATGTAATGGCTTTTTTGTTTTTAACTATCTTTGTGGTCATAATCAAGTATAGGTTGAGGTAAATAGCATTATAACATAGAAATGAGTTTTTTCAAAAAAATATTTTCCAAAGAAAAAAAAGATAAATTAGATGAAGGTCTCGAGAAATCTAAATCAGATTTCTTTGGTAAGCTGGGTAAAGCGGTAGCTGGAAAATCCAAGGTAGACGAGAGTGTGCTTGATGACTTAGAAGAAATTTTAGTCTCTAGTGATGTAGGGGTTTCAACCACCATTAAAATTATTGAAAGAATAGAGGCGAGAGTAGCTAGAGATAAGTACCTAGGTACAGACGAGCTTAATTTAATTTTAAGGGAAGAAATTGCTGGGCTATTGAGTGAATCTGAAAATGGAGAACTCGAGAGTTTGGAATTGCCAGAAGGTAAAAAACCTTATGTTATTATGGTTGTGGGTGTGAATGGTGTAGGTAAAACAACCACTATTGGTAAACTGGCGAAACAATACAAGATGAAGGGTAAAAAAGTAGTCTTGGGAGCTGGGGACACCTTTAGAGCCGCTGCAGTGGAACAGCTGCAGATATGGGCGGATCGTGTAGGGGTGCCTATCGTAAAACAAAAAATGGGAAGTGATCCTGCATCCGTAGCTTTCGATACAGTCCAGAGCGCCATAAAGCAAGATGCTGATGTTGTAATTTTGGATACTGCTGGTCGTTTACATAATAAAGTGAACTTGATGAATGAGCTCACAAAAATTAAACGGGTCATGCAAAAAGTTACGCCCAATGTTCCTGATGAAGTTCTTTTGGTTTTGGATGGTTCTACCGGTCAAAATGCTTTTGAACAAGCTAAACAGTTTACCGCTGCTACGGAGGTCACAGCCTTAGCGATTACTAAACTTGATGGCACAGCCAAAGGTGGTGTTGTGATAGGAATTAGTGATCAATTCAAAATTCCGGTGAAGTACATAGGTGTTGGTGAAGGTATTGATGACCTTCAGATCTTTAATAAGTATGAATTTGTAGATTCTTTTTTTAGTAATAAATAATTATGACAGACCAAAACCCAAGGCCTTTTTCATCGGACAAGAATAAATTGATTATCACTAAAATAATCGTGATCTATTCCGCTTTTTTTTTAATTCTTAAGCTATCAGCTATTTTTCAAGGAGGTTGGGTGATGGCCAATTTATTAGTAGCTCTTCCCTTGGTCGTTCTTGGCTTATTGGGGTTCTATTTTTTGAAATCCAACTCTACCAATTGGATTTATGCTCTAGGCAGCATAGTTATTATTTCTGCTATGCGTTATTATGAACAAGATTTAATCGTTTGGATCCATAATACAATCTAAGCTGTTGTAAAAAATAGATAGTCTTAAGCTTTTATCATAGGTTTAAGGCTGTTAAATTATATTACAACCTAAGAGATTGTATCTTTGCAAACAAATTTTCAAGAAGCAGATGAGGACAAAATCAATAAAGAAGAATAAAATCAATGTAGTAACACTAGGGTGTAGTAAAAATATCTACGATTCCGAAATTTTGATGGGACAACTTAAAGCCAATGGTAAAGAGGTTGCTCACGAAACTGAAGGCGATATAGTAGTGATAAATACCTGTGGTTTTATTGATAATGCAAAAGAAGAATCTGTTAATACAATTCTTGATTTTGTTCAGAAAAAAGAGAAGGGTGAGGTTAAAAAAGTGTTTGTGACAGGGTGCTTGTCAGAACGTTATAAACCAGACCTTCAAAAAGAAATACCAAACGTAGACCAATATTTTGGAACAACCGAACTTCCAGCGCTACTTAAAGCCTTAGGAGCAGACTACAAACACGAACTTATTGGCGAGCGCCTAACGACGACTCCAAAAAATTATGCTTTCCTAAAAATTGCTGAAGGTTGTGATCGTCCATGTTCATTTTGTGCAATTCCTCTAATGCGAGGAGGCCACAAATCTACACCGATCGAAGATCTCGTGAAAGAAGCTAAAAGCCTAGCGGCGAAAGGAGTTAAGGAATTAATATTGATTGCTCAAGATCTGACTTATTACGGGCTAGATTTATATAAAAAGAGAAACTTAGCTGAATTGCTAAGGGAATTGGTCAAAGTAGAAGGTATAGAATGGATCCGTTTACATTACGCATTTCCAACTGGTTTTCCTGTTGACGTCCTTGACGTTATAAGAGAAGAGCCGAAAGTCTGTAATTATATCGATATTCCGTTACAGCACATTTCAGATCACTTGCTGAAATCTATGCGAAGAGGAACTACCCATAAAAAAACAACAGACTTGCTTATTAAGTTTAGAAAAGAAGTTCCTAAGATGGCTATCAGAACGACCCTTATCGTAGGTTATCCTGGTGAAACTGAAGAAGATTTTGAAGAGCTAAAACAATGGGTACAAGAGATGCGTTTTGAGCGTCTAGGCTGTTTTACCTATTCTCACGAAGAAAATACACATGCTTATAACCTTGAGGATGATGTGCCTGAGGAAGTTAAAATGCAACGTGCCAATGAAATTATGGAGATTCAGTCTCAAATTTCTTGGGAATTGAATCAGCAAAAAATTGGGAAGACCTTCAAATGTGTGATTGACCGAAAAGAAGGCAACTATTTTGTAGGAAGAACGGAATATGATTCCCCTGATGTGGATAATGAAGTTCTGATTGATGCCAAAGCACATTACTTAAAAACGGGAGAATTCACTCAAATAAAAGTGACTGAAGCTGCTGATTTTGATTTGTATGGAGAGCCTGTTTCTGTTGAAGCTATTTTGAATTAACTTAACTTTTAAAGCTTTTTCATATCCCTCATTTATATTTGTGAGGATTCAAACTTAAATTTATGGCCGACTGTTTATCTTTTCGTTCAACGGGTTTCTTTAGTGATCTTATTTCAGATTATATCGAGCAAAGCCAAGATTTAAAGCCGTTTTATAATCGTTTCCCATCCATTGAAAGTTTCAAAGGTCAAATTTCTGAAAAGCAGAAGAGCTATAACCAAGACAACCGGAAAGTTTTAGTTGAAGTTCTCAAAGAACAGTACCAATCCCTATCGACATCAGAAGATACCAAATTTCACATTGAATCCCTTCATGATTCTTCTACATTCACAGTAACCACTGGGCACCAGCTTAATTTATTCACAGGCCCGCTTTATTTTCTTTATAAAATAGTTTCCACACTAAATTTAGCTAAATCGCTGAAGGAAAACTATCCAGATTTCAATTTTGTTCCTGTCTACTGGATGGCCACAGAAGACCATGATTTTGAAGAAATCAATTATTTTAATTATCAACACAAAAAGCTAGAGTGGAAAACCAATGCTGAAGGTGCTGTAGGTCATTTATCTACAGCGGGTCTGGACCAACTTAGCAAAACCATTGAAACTGAATTTGGGAAAAGTGATAATGCTGAATATCTAAAAGGTCTTTTTAAAGTGGCCTATCTAGAGCATGAAACCCTTGCTGAAGCTACACAGTTTTTAGCTAACGAATTATTTGGAGACTACGGGTTGGTTGTTTTGGATGCTGATGATGGACGGTTAAAATCCAAGTTTAGTAAGGAAATAAAAAATGATTTGGTGTATCACACTGCTTTTCGTCAAATCGAGAAGCAATCCGATAAATTATCCAAACTTGGGTATGGCCTTCAAGTGAATCCAAGAGAAATCAATCTTTTTTATTTGCATGAAAAAATACGATCGAGAATAGTCCAAAAAGATGAATACTACCACGTGTTGGATACCGATATAAAGTTCACAGAAACAGAACTTTTAGATTCGGTCAATCAACATCCAGAGCGTTTTTCGCCCAACGTAGCTTTAAGGCCGCTTTACCAAGAAGTGATTTTACCAAATCTAGCATACATAGGTGGAGGAGGTGAGTTGGCTTATTGGTTGGAATTGAAATCTTATTTTGAAGCGGAACAGGTGACTTTTCCTTCTCTCGTGTTAAGAAATTCGGTCCTGCTATATTCAGATAAAACCTCTAGTAAGCTGAATAAATTAGGGACTAAAATTCAAGATCTCTTTCTTTCACCAGATCAGCTAGAAGCCCAGCATACCAAAAAAATTTCAAAGATAGATATCGATTTTAGTAAGCAGAAACAAGCCCTAGAAAAGCAATTTGAAGATTTATACGAGCTGGCTAAAAAAACAGATGAATCGTTTTATGGTGCTGTAGCAGCACAAGAGAAAAAGCAAAAAAATGGCCTAGATCATCTCGAGAAGCGTTTGCTGAAAGCACAAAAGCGTAAATTAAAGTCGGAGAACGAACGTGTTTTGGAATTACAACAGATGTTATTTCCAAAGCAATCACTTCAAGAGCGATCCCTAAATTTTAGTGAAATCTACATAGATTATGGAGAGCGCTTAATCCCTAAATTAATAGAAGAACTGGACCCTTTTCAAATGAAGTTCCTCTGTTTGGAGTTAACTATTTACAATAAAAAACACTAAGTTATGAAAAGCATGCACGCTGTAGATATGGAGACTGTCGAAATGACTCTCGACATCATGAAATATGCCATCAATAGAATATCGAACACTTCTCCTGAGTTGGGTAAGCCAAAACAGGAAAAAGAGCTTTTAGAACTTGTTGGAGACACCGTTACCAAAGAAGGTATTGGAGGTGAGAAAGCGTTTCAGTTATTTAGAGATGTTTTGGTGAAAGCCGCAGTGCCTGTAGACCATCCAAGACATTTGGCTTTTGTTCCTGCTGCTCCAACACGTGCTGCAGTGTTATTTGATTTAGTAACCTCGGCTGCAAGTATTCATGGCGCCTATTGGATGACTGGCGGTGGTGGTATCTTTTGCGAAAATCGAGCCATGGAGTGGTTGGTCTCTCTTACGGGAATGCCAGAAGGAACTTTTGGAGTTTTTACCAGTGGGGGAACTGCCGCCAATCTTTCAGCTATAGTTACGGCAAGAGAGTATTGGAGGTCATTAGAAGATGAGAATAAAGCCTTGAAGGGTTTGATCATTACTTCTAGTGGAGCCCACTCTTCAGTAAAATCTATGGCGCAAGTTATTGATGCCGATATTTTTACTGTAGATAATAACGATGAACATAAACTCACACAGCAGTGTTTGGAAAAAGAAATTGAAGGTCTGTCTGCATTTGACAGGAAACGATTATTTGCTGTGGTAGCGACAGGAGGAACTACAAACGCTGGGATTATCGATGATTTGAGTGGTGTTGCCGAAGTGTGCAAGCGAGAACATTTATGGTTCCACGTGGATGCTGCTTATGGTGGTGCAGCTTTGGCTGCTCCCTCGGTAAGACATCTTTTTAATGGTATTGAAAAAGCAGATAGTGTGACTATAGATCCTCATAAATGGATGTTCTCTCCTTACGATTGTGGAGCGATTATTTATAAAGACATGGATCTGGCCAGAAATGCCCATTCGCAAAAAGGAGCCTACTTAGATATTTTTAAAGACGAAGGAGCTCAGGGTTTTAATCCATCAGATTATCAAATTCAATTGACAAGACGCCTTAGAGGGTTGCCTTTATGGTATTCTTTGGCAATGCACGGGACAGACCGATATACTGTAGCAATAGAAAGAGGGCTTGAATTAGCAAATAACGCCGCTAAACAAATTGAACAGTTGCCTTTTGTCGAACTGGTTCGAGAACCTGGATTATCCTGTGTTTTATTTTCTAGACTAGGTTGGACTGCTGAAGATTATAGAGAATGGACCTATACCAATCACGATAGTGGTTTTGCCTTAGTAACTCCTACCAAATGGACTGGGAAAGATGGTGAAATTACCTGTGCTAGGTTTTGCTTTATCAATCCAGATACGACCGAAAAGGATATTAAGGAGATACTAGAGTCCATGAAATAAACCTTTTAAAACACTACCTCCTCATTTCCTAAATGAGGAGGTAGTGTAAGATTAAATTACGTTCGTTTGTGGTTGAACTATAATTTCTGAATTGGAATTTCCACAAAAGTATCATCCCAACCCATCAAAAGGTCGGAGCCATATTTGGTAGGTTTAAAAGTAACTGAGAAATCCTCGATGGTGGCGGCTGTATTTCTAGCCTCCACACTTGTTCTTAATATATCTAAAGAGTCGTCATAACTGTACGCTCCCCATGTGTTGATTGCTTTGTTAATTATAACCACCCAGTTTTCTTTATTAGGAATGGTGTACAGGGCGTAAGTGCCAGCTTTTACTTTTTCACTGTTAAAAAGGACATCTTCATAGAATGTGATTTCTGTAGCTTCGTTTGCTCCAGTCCTCCATATTTTACCATAAGGAACTAATTCTCCAAAGATAACACGATTCTTCTTTTTTGGCCTGCTATAAATGATTCTAGCGAGTGGGGAGTTGTCTTGATTCCTTGTGATGACAGCATCCATGGGACTTTTATCTAGATCTTTAAAATCCTGTGCAGATATGGATACTGTTGTAAGAATGAGAACAAAGGAAAAACATAAATTGAGTAATTTCATTTCTTTAAATTTTTATCAAATTAAATCTATGGATTCTCTTTATGAGTTTAATTTGTGTTAAAGTAATATATAATTTTACTAAAATTGGATTCTAAGCTTATATCGTAATAATCTAAAGCAAAATACTGTAATTGAAATTAACTTCAATAAAATCGATTTAAGTAGGTTAAAATCATCAAAAAACATATCCAATTCACTATATTTGTTTGTTGTTAAACTAATAAAAAGTTATGAGCGAAGAAGTCAAAAAACACAATTATTCAGCTGATAGTATTCAGGCTTTAGAAGGGATGGAGCACGTGAGAATGCGCCCATCTATGTATATAGGAGATGTTGGAGAAAGAGGTCTTCACCACTTGGTGTACGAAGTCGTTGATAATTCCATAGATGAAGCTATGGGAGGCTATTGTGATAAGATTGACTTGGTCATCAATGAAGACGGATCTGTCACTACCTCAGATAATGGTCGTGGTATTCCTATCGATTTACATAAAAAAGAAGGCGTATCTGCTCTAGAAGTAGTTATGACCAAAATTGGAGCAGGAGGTAAGTTTGATAAAGATTCTTATAAGGTTTCAGGTGGACTTCATGGCGTAGGAGTTTCAGTTGTTAATGCATTATCTGCTAAACTTCACGCAAGAGTGTTTAAAGACGGTAGAGTTTGGGAGCAAGAGTATGAAAGAGGAAAAGCTATCTATCCTGTAAAATCTACGGGAGATACCGAACTTAAAGGAACAGAGATCACCTTTAAGCCAGATTATGAAATTTTTCAGGAGTCAGTTGAATTTAAATATGAAACCCTTGCTAAGCGTTTAAGAGAGCTTTCTTTCTTAAATAAAGGCATAAAAATATCTATAATCGATAAGCGTCAAACGAATGATGATGGCGAGTATAGACACGATGAGTTTTATTCTGAAGAAGGATTAAAAGAATTTATAAGGTTTATAGATCAAAACCGGGAGCCTATCATCACTGATGTGATTTCTATGGAGAGTGAAAAAAATGATATTCCCGTAGAAGTTGCTATGGTGTATAACAGCTCTTATAGTGAGAATCTACATTCTTATGTTAATAATATCAATACCCACGAGGGAGGAACTCACCTTTCAGGATTTAGGAGAGGTTTAACTGCAACTTTAAAGAAATACGCAGACAACTCTGGTTTACTAGACAAGTTGAAATTTGAAATCACAGGAGACGATTTTAGAGAGGGTCTCACGGCGATAGTTTCAGTAAAAGTAGCTAATCCTCAATTTGAAGGACAAACAAAAACTAAGTTAGGAAATAGAGAATTGACTTCAGCTGTATCTCAAGCAGTCACTGAAATGCTAGAGATTTACCTTGAAGAAAACCCTAACGATGCTAAAACCATTGTGCAAAAAGTTATGCTTGCTGCTCAAGCAAGGCATGCTGCTAAAAAAGCACGCGAAATGGTTCAGCGTAAAACCGTTATGAGCGGAGGGGGGCTTCCTGGAAAGCTTTCTGACTGTTCAGAACAAGATCCAGAAGCTTGCGAAGTATTTCTAGTAGAGGGTGATTCTGCGGGTGGTACGGCTAAGCAAGGACGAGACAGAAAATTTCAAGCTATTTTGCCACTTAGAGGTAAAATTTTGAATGTCGAAAAAGCGATGCAGCATCGTGTTTTTGAAAACGAAGAAATTAAGAATATTTATACGGCTCTTGGTGTTACTATAGGTACTGAAGAAGATAGTAAAGCCCTGAACCTTTCCAAATTAAGATACCATAAAGTCATTATAATGTGTGATGCCGATGTGGATGGTAGCCACATTGCTACACTTATTTTGACGTTCTTTTTCAGATATATGAAAGAACTTATAGAAGCTAGCCACATCTATATAGCTACTCCTCCTTTATATTTAATTAAAAAAGGGAGTAAAAAGCGTTACGCTTGGAATGAAAAAGAAAGAAATGAAATTGTAAACGAATACAAGACTTCAGTGAGCGTCCAACGTTACAAGGGTCTTGGAGAGATGAATGCAATCCAACTCTGGGATACCACTATGAATCCTGAAAACAGAATTCTAAGACGCGTTACTATTGACGATATGGCTGAAGCGGATAGAATTTTTTCAATGTTGATGGGAGATGAGGTTCCACCACGTAGAGAGTTTATCGAGCAAAATGCAGTTTACGCCAATATCGATGCTTAATTGAATTTGTATGAAACCTTTGAAAAGTTTTATTTATCTGGGTTTTTAAGTTTTTGTTCTATCGACTAAATTTTGGAATTTAATTATTAATTATATAAAAACAATTAAAGATGAAAATTACAGTAGTAGGTGCAGGTGCAGTAGGCGCTAGTTGTGCAGAGTATATCGCCATAAAAGATTTTGCTTCAGAAGTAGTTCTGCTTGATATTAAAGAAGGCTTTGCAGAAGGTAAAGCTATGGACTTAATGCAAACTGCAACGCTCAATGATTTCGATACTAAAATCACAGGAACCACAGGAGATTATTCAAAAACAAAAGATTCTCAAGTGGCTGTTATTACCTCTGGAATTCCTAGAAAACCAGGAATGACTAGAGAGGAACTCATTGGGATTAATGCTGGAATTGTGAAAGATGTGGCTACACAATTGGTGAAGCACTCTCCTAATGTTACAATTATAGTCGTAAGTAATCCAATGGACACGATGACTTATCTTGCTCATAAAGAACTTGGACTTCCAAAAAATAGAATTATTGGAATGGGAGGTGCTTTAGATAGTGCAAGATTCAAATATAGATTGAGTGAAGCATTAGACTGCCCAGGATCTGATGTTGACGGTATGGTGATAGGAGGGCATAGCGATACGGGAATGCTTCCGTTAACTCGTTTAGCGACTAGAAATAGTGTGAGAGTAACTGAATTTTTGTCTGAAGAACGTTTGAATCAAGTATCGGAAGACACTAAAGTTGGAGGTGCCACCTTAACGAAATTGCTTGGTACAAGTGCTTGGTATGCTCCAGGAGCTGCAGTTTCCTCATTGGTTCAATCTATAGTTTGTGATCAAAAGAAAATGTTCCCTTGTTCAACTTTATTGGATGGAGAATATGGTCTAAAAGATCTTTGTATTGGTGTTCCAGTGATCATTGGAAAAAATGGAATTGAAAAAATTGTTGAGATAGATCTCAATGATGCTGAAAAAGCAAAACTTAAAGAAAGTGCAGAAGCTGTGAAAAAGACAAATGGTCTTTTAGAGTAAGTTTCTGATTCATATAATTTTAAACCCGACTTAGGTCGGGTTTTTTGATTTTTTTCGATATTTCATCAGGGTTTTGACTACTAAAAAAGATGACTCAAAAGTTAAAATTATCTTTAATAAAAAAATTGCCATTTCTATATCGAAAACCTATATTTGCCTGATTTTATAATAAGACACTAATAATTTTAAGAATGCAGAATAAAGGACTCATTAAACTATTTGCTGTACTATTTGCTTTGGTAAGTATTTATCAATTGTCATTTACTTTTATAGCGAGTAACGTTGAAACAGAAGCAGAAGCTTTCGCAGAAAGTGAAATACCAGAAAGTGTAGAAAACTTCACACAGGAAAGGAATAATGCTGCCGAACAGTATCTAGACTCCATTGGGAATGAGTCAATTTTTGCAGGTATTAGCTACAATACTGCAAAAGGTAAAGAGCTGAATAAAGGCTTGGATTTGAAGGGTGGTATCAATGTTATACTTCAAATATCGGTTGAAGACTTATTAAAAGGCTTAGCTAACAATTCAAAAGATCCTGCTTTTAATCAAGCTCTAGCTGATGCTGGCGAAGCAAGGAAAAATAGTCAGGACAGTTTCTTGGAATTGTTTTATCAGGCTTTCGAAAGTAAAGAAGGAGCTAGTTTAGCTTCTCCTGATGTTTTTGGAACTAAAGCTTTATCCGATGAGATAAGCTTTGACATGGAAAACAGCAGTGTGAAGCCCATCATCAATAGAAAAATTGATGAAAGCGTAACTTCAGCGTTTGAGGTCTTAAGAGAACGTATTGACAAATTTGGTGTTACGCAACCAAACATTCAACGTCTTGGAGATTCTGGAAGAATATTAATTGAACTTCCAGGGGCTAAAGACATCAGCAGAATCCAAAACCTGCTGCAAAGTACAGCTCAGCTTGAATTTTGGGATGTTTACAGAGCTAATGAATTTTCGGATTACTTAGTGAATGCAGACGCTATCGTTGCTGAAAATATTAAAAGTGAGACTGAAAAGTCTGAAGATGTTCAAGTAGAAGATGAGGAACAAGAAGAGACCGAAACTGATGATTTAGAAAGTTTACTTTCTTCTGAAGATGAAGAAACTGAAGATTTTTCAAAATCTAATCCTCTTTTAAGTTTGGTTCAAACTGTTGGACAACCTCAAGGCCCTATTATAGCATATTTTGCTATAAAAGATACTGCTAAGGTGAATTCTTACCTATCTATGCCTCAGGTTAAATCTCAGTTGCCTGCTGATAAAAAGTACGCTGAATTTGTTTGGGGAAAACCAGCACAAGATTCAGAAATTATTGAATTATACGCCCTGAAAGGCAATAGAAATAACGAGCCACAATTAAGTGGTGCCGTAGTTACAGACGCTCAACAAACTTATGACCAAGTAGGTCGTGTAGCAGTGAGCATGCAAATGGATGGACGTGGTGCCAAGATCTGGGAGGATATGACAGGTAAAGCGTCTTCTCAAGGTTCTCAAATTGCTATCGTCTTAGACAATATTGTGTATTCTGCACCAGGTGTTTCTAGCGGTGCTATTACTGGAGGTAGAAGTGAAATTACCGGTGAATTTTCTATTGAAGAGGCTCAAGATTTAGCGAATGTTCTAAGAGCTGGTAAACTTCCTGCTTCAGCAAATATTGTGCAAAGTGAGATAGTAGGGCCGTCTTTAGGTCAAGAAGCTATTGACAGTGGAGTTTTATCTTTTGGAATCGCGCTTATCTTTGTTCTTCTTTACATGATTTTTTATTACGGAAAAGCTGGGCTTTATGCTGATATTGCTTTAGTGATAAACATTTTATTCATCTTCGGAGTTTTGTCCGGACTTGGAGCTGTTCTTACCTTACCCGGTATTGCTGGTATAGTACTTACCATTGGTATGTCTGTAGATGCAAACGTTCTTATCTTCGAAAGGATAAGAGAAGAACTCGCAAAAGGTAAAACACAAGCCGAAGCGATTACCGATGGTTTTAAAAATGCACTATCGTCTATACTTGATGCCAATATCACTACAGGTCTTACGGGATTAATTCTTTTGACCTTTGGTACAGGTCCTATTAAAGGCTTTGCAACTACTTTATTAATTGGTATCGTCACTTCTTTATTCTGTGCAATTTTCTTAACTCGACTATTTATAGCTGGAGGAGGGAAAAAAGGTAAATCTTTACCATTCTCTACAGGTATGACAAAGAATTGGTTTTTGAATATTGACATCAACTTCTTGAAGAAAAGAAAAGTTGCTTATATCATCTCCGCGGTAGCAATCATTATCAGTATAGGTTCTTTAGCCACTAAAGGCCTTAATGAAGGTGTGGATTTTGTTGGAGGAAGAAGTTATACAGTAAGATTCGAACAACCAGTGAATCCTACCGAAATCCAAACAAAATTAGTTCAAGATCTCCTAAGTGTCGAAGCTAAAACTTATGGTTCTTCAAGTCAGTTAAAAATAACAACTAATTTTAAAATCGAAGAGGAAGGAACGGTCATAGATGACGAGATTCAGGCTATTTTATTTAATAATCTAAAAGATTACCTGCCAGGAGGGATGACATTAAAAGCCTTCAAGGTTGGTGAATCTGGTAATGATGCGAAAGAGTATGGTATTATGTCCTCTATAAAAGTGGGGCCAACCATCGCAGATGATATTAAGACGGCCTCTTATTATGCCATTATAGGATCTCTTATCGTTGTCTTCTTATATATTCTTTTGAGATTTAGAAGATGGCAATTCTCCTTAGGTGCTGTAGCTGCCGTTATTCATGATGTCATTATAGTTCTTGGTCTTTTCTCACTACTTTACAATGTATTGCCATTTAGCCTAGAAATAGATCAAGCATTTATTGCCGCGATTCTAACGGTTATTGGTTATTCTTTAAATGATACCGTAGTTGTTTTCGATAGAATTAGAGAGTATTTCAATGAGCATCCAACTTGGAAGATGGATAGACTAATTAACTTAGCGGTAAGTTCTACGATAAGTAGAACAATCAACACCTCTTTAACCACACTTGTGGTATTGACTGCTATTTTTATTTTTGGTGGAGATAGCATAAGAGGATTTATGTTTGCTCTTATTATAGGTGTGGTTGTAGGTACTTATTCTTCTGTATTTATTGCAACGCCTGTAATGTTCGATTCAGTACAGAAAAAAGGAATTGATTTAAGCACAACTGAAGCTGAAGAAAAAGGCCAAGTGAATGCTTAATACCTAATCTTATAACTCCACAAAAAAAGCCTTGAAAATCATTTCAAGGCTTTTTTTATGCTCTAGGGGGTATGAACTATGACTACCAACGAATTATAACACTTCCCCAAGTGAAACCGCTTCCAAAAGCAGCCAAGACCACTAAGTCTCCTTTTTTAATTTTACCTTCTTCCCAAGCCTCTGTGAGTGCTATGGGGATAGAAGCTGCAGTGGTATTTCCATATTTTTGGATATTGTTATGGACTTGGTCATCCTTTAATCCTAATTTCTTTTGAATAAATTGAGAAATCCTCAAATTCGCTTGATGAGGGATAAACATATCGATATCCTCCTTGGTTAATTTATTGAACTCTAAACCTTCTTGAATCACTTCAGAAAATCTTGAGACGGCATGTTTGAAAACAATTTGTCCGTTCATTTTCGGAAAGTAAGGAATATCTACTTGCGGGTTTTCGGCGATGATTTCTGGCACCCACTTCTCAGTCGACGGACCTCTTAAAGACAATTCGTCAATATACTCACCTTCCGAGTGTAAGTGTGAAGATAAAATTCCTGACTCATCATCACTTCTGCTTAAAATAGCAGCACCGGCACCATCACCAAATATGACGGACACGTGACGACTTCTATTGGTCATGTCCAGTCCACCACTATGGTTTTCACTTCCAATCACAAGCACATTTTTATACATGCCTGTCTTTATAAATTGGTCGGCTACAGAAATCCCGTAAATGAAACCACTACACTGATTTCTAACATCCAATGCAGGACAGGTTTTTATACCCAATTCTTTTTGAATCTGAACACCACAGCCTGGAAAGTAATAATCTGGGCTCAACGTAGCGAAAACGATAAGTTCTATATCATCTTTATCAATTTTTGCTTTATCTATGGCCTGTTGAGCTGCTTTTAAGCCCATCATTGCAGTAGAATTTCCGTCTCCCTTTTTTATATGTCGTCTTTCTTTTATGCCCGTTCGTTCTTGAATCCATTCATCGGAGGTATCCATAATCTTGCTTAAGTCCTCATTGGTGACGATGTGTTCAGGTACAAACTTTCCTAAACCTATTATTTTTGATTTGTACATTTAAATTAAATATTTAGCAATGCAAGATACATATAATTGAGTATTCCTTAAGATTAAGACCAAAAGAAAACGCTCTTTTACTAAATTTCAAAGAGCGTTTTCCAACCAACCTAACCAATAATCTTCAAATGAATTACATATATTTCTTGTAATCATTAATATCAACCTTCGCATTCAAATCATGAAGCAAATTATAAAGGCCAAAAAACGTCCGGTTAATATAAAGGAAATGCTTACTTCCCCTGTTACCATTCATTTTTCTTAATTCTTTATCACTACTATATTTTTCGCTTAATCCTGAAATCTTAGACCAAAATTCTGCATCCCCAAAGTCAAAAGTATCTTGATGAAATGGACTGGTGAATAAGCTAAGCATTTCGTGAAATAAAGATGAAAAATACTCTATCTCTCTTTCAGAATCATCTGGTCTTATGATTTCTAATTCTTTAAGTTTTTCAAGAAAGAAATCAGGGTCATTAATATTTTTAGGTATTGCCAGTTCAAAATAGGGCGTATAAAACTGAAGTGGTATCGTTTTGATACATCCAAAATCAATTGCGATTAAATTATGGTCTTTATCGATTAAGAAATTTCCAGGATGTGGATCGGCGTGGACCTCCTTAAGTTTGTGGAATTGGAACATATAAAAGTTCCAAAGGGTTTGTCCTATTGAATTTCCTGTTTCTTCACTAAATTCTAACTTAACAAATTCGCTTAAATGTTTACCATCCATCCAGTCCATGGTAATGATTCGCTCACTTGATAAATTCTCGTAATATTTAGGAAATTTCAATCCCGGAATTACTGCGCAAGCTTCAGAAATACGTTTGCTCTGTTCAACCTCAAGGATGTAATCTGTTTCCTCTATGAGTTTATCTTCAATCTCTTTAAAGTATTTTTCAGAATCTTCACCTTTTAAGTTGAACATCCTAGTCGCTATAGGTTTCACCATCGCAAGGTCAGAACTAATGCTATCTGCTACTCCTGGATATTGAATCTTGATGGCGTACTTATTTCCGTCCTTTTCAGCTCGGTGAACTTGGCCAATACTTGCAGCGTTTACAGAATCTGCGGTGAATTTGTCGAAGATTTCTTCTGGGTACTTACCGTTATATTTTTTGAATGTTTTCCTAACTAAAGGTGCTGATAGCGGTGGAACACTAAATTGAGCTAAACTAAATTTTTCCACATACGCATTCGGCAATAGACTTTTTTCCATGGATAGCATTTGCGCTACTTTAAGCGCACTACCCTTAAGGTTCTTTAATCCATCGTAGATATCGGTCGCATTATCTTCATCTAAACTATCTCTAGTTAATTCAGGATTGAAGGCTTTTTTGGAATAATACTTCAGGTAGTTAGCACCGACTTTTGTTCCGGTTCCAATCAGTTTTGAAGTACGACTAAATTTGCCTGTAGGTATTTTATCAATTGTTTTCATTACTTATTTCATTGTTTCTTTATAAAGGAATTTTCCGAAATCGAAAACCTTTTCAAGAGGGGTATTATCAAATACATCAAAAATGGTGTTCACAGATTTCTCAATCGCGACATCTGTTTTTTCAAAATCTGCTGATTTATCATCTTTCCAGAATTTCAGTAGAAATAGAAATTGAATCCATGCCGCTTCAGAATAAATGGATTCATTCCGTTTTAGAAAGCTGTAAGACTTCCCATCATTGTCATCTTCTATCAATTCTTTTGCAAAAGATTTGATATTTCTACGTAAGCCTTTTAATTGTTTTAAGTTTTTAAGCTGGTCTTCATTTTCTTCAAGAACATAAAGAACGTAACTTCTGTTGGCAGTCAAAATTTCAAAAAAGGTGAAGAAAAAGGCGAGCATTTTCTCTCTACTTCCATAATTCGCAACTTCTTCATTTTGATTCATCAAAGAATGGGCATTATCAAAAAAGGATTCCCAGATGTCTTCCCTTAAGGCTTGAAAATTCCCGAAGTATTTATAAAAATCTTTCTCTTCAAATTTGTTATCCTTAGCAAATTTATAAACCGATTTAGGAATATGTTCATGCTCTAAGACATGATCCATATAATAAGTTATGATGTCAATCTTAGATAATTTCTTTTCAGCCTTAGGTTTAGTTGCCATAATATTGAATTTATATACAAATATAATTATTGTTTAATCTTCAGGGTTTAACTTTAAACGAAATCTTTTGTTAAATCTACTGGTCTTATGTCAGATTGTCACAAAAGCATTAGCGGTATTTAGTTTGCTACTGTTTAGTAAATTAAAAATAAAACATATGGCTACCGGTAATATTAACGTTTCAGTAGAAAACATTTTTCCACTGATTAAAAAATTCCTTTACAGCGATCACGAAATATTCCTAAGGGAATTGATTTCCAATGCAACTGATGCGACTTTAAAGCTGAATCACTTGATTAGAATTGGTGAGGCTAAAATTGAAGCTAAACATCCTAAAATCGAAATTAAAATCAATAAAGAAGACAATACACTTCATATTATCGATGAAGGTGTTGGGATGACTAAGGATGAAGTTGAAAAATATATTAATGAAATTGCCTTCTCAGGTGCTGAAGAATTTTTAGAAAAATACAAAGATTCCGATTCGAAAGATACTGGGATTATAGGTCATTTCGGTCTAGGCTTCTATTCTGCCTTTATGGTGGCTAATAAAGTGGAGATCAAAACCAAATCTTGGAAAGATGAGCCAGCAGCTCATTGGACTTGTGAAGGGACTACACAATTTAGCTTAGAAGAGTCTGATAAAACTGATCGGGGTACTGAAATTATTCTTCACATCAATGATGATGAAAAAGAATTTCTAGAGGACCAAAGAATCACCGAACTTCTTGTGAAATACAATAAGTTTATGCCTATCCCCATTAAGTTTGGAACCAAGGAAAAAGAACTTCCAAAGGCTGAGGATGCGAAAGAAGAAGATGAGCCAAAAAAAGTGACTGTAGATAATATTATCAACAATCCTAATCCAGCTTGGACAAAGCAACCTACAGAACTTGAAGAAGCAGACTACAATTCTTTTTACAGTGAATTGTATCCTACTCAATTTGAAGAGCCTTTATTTCATATTCACTTAAATGTGGATTACCCTTTTAACCTGACAGGGATTCTTTATTTTCCAAAATTGACAAACGACTTATCTATACAAAAAGATAAAATCCAACTCTATCAAAATCAGGTTTATGTAACAGACAATGTCGAAGGCATAGTACCAGAATTCTTAACGATGTTGAAAGGCGTTATCGACTCGCCAGACATTCCTTTAAATGTTTCTAGATCTTATTTACAAGCAGATGGTGCTGTGAAAAAGATTTCTAGTTACATCACTAGAAAGGTTGCCGATAAGCTGAATTCCCTATTCAATGATAATAGAGAAGATTTTGAAAAGAAATGGAACGACATTAAAGTAGTGATAGAATACGGAATGCTTTCTGAAGATAAATTTTTTGAAAAAGCACAGAAATTCGCTTTATATCCAACTACAGATGACAAATTCTACACCTTTGAGGAACTGAAAAATGAGATTTCAGAACTGCAAACGGATAAAGAGGATAAGCTAGTGGTTCTATATGCTTCCAATAAAGATGCCCAACACAGCTACATTAAAAGAGCTGAGGCTAAAGGATACAAAGTTGTCTTATTGGACTCGCCAATTGTGTCTCATTTAATTCAAAAAATAGAACAAGAAAACGAGCAAAAAGTTTCTTTTGTGAGAGTAGATAGCGATCACGTTGAGAATTTGATTAAAAAGGATACCGAACAAGTGTCTAAACTTTCTGATGAAGAAAAAGAAACGGTTAAAACTAGTTTCGAAACCGTAGTTCCTAAAGAACGCTACACGGTTCAATTGGAGGCGCTAGATTCTGATACTGCTCCAGTCGTGATTACCCAGCCCGAGTTTATGCGTCGAATGAAAGAGATGCAGCAAACCGGTGGCGGAGGAATGTTTGGAATGGGAAATATGCCAGAGATGTATAATTTGGTGGTAAATACCAACAATCCATTGATCTCTAAAATTCTGAAAGCAAAAGAAGATTCTAAAAAAGAAGCTTTAATCAAGCAAAGTTTAGATTTAGCACTTCTTTCTCAGAATTTATTGAAAGGAGAAGAATTGACGAATTTCGTTGAGCGAAGTTTCAAAATGATTAAATAAGACAAGAATTCAGATTTAATTTCAAAAACCACTTTCACGGAAGTGGTTTTTTATGTTTAAAAACACTTCCTATCAATTTGACTTTTAAAGGCTGAAGAAGAATGTGACAGTATGTAATAGTTGGAGGGCAAATAATATAAGACAAGACTTCAGATTAAATTTCAAATAAAGCTGTTTGAAAAGACTTTTATTGTCACCTTGAACTTGTTTCAAGGTCTACGTTTTAATGAATTGAGATTCTGAAATAAATTCAGAATGACAAAATTTCAGGTTTTTAGGCAGTTTTTTTCTTTTAAAAACACTTTCTATCAATTTGACATTTAAAGGTTGAAGAAAAATCTGATAGTATGTAATAATTGAAGGACAAATGATATAAGGCTCTGTATTCGACCAAACAAAAGCCATTTGATATTGCAAAGAAAGATTATCTAAGTATCTTTGCTCGAAATTAAAAAGAACGATGATAAATATTACTTTACCTGACGGAAGCGTAAAGCAGTTTGATAAAGGGTCAACACCTATGGATGTTGCTTTTAGCATAAGTGCTGGATTAGCCAGAAACGTCATTTCTGCTAAGTTTAATGATGATGTTGTCGAAACTATCACGCCTCTTGAAGAGGATGGTAATTTAGTTCTTTTAACCTTTAACGATGATGACGGTAAGCAGGCTTTTTGGCATTCTACAGCCCATCTTTTAGCTCAGGCTATCACCAAATTATATCCAGGTGTAAATCTTACAATTGGGCCTTCAATAGAAAAAGGATTTTACTACGATGTAGACCCTAATGGACAAGCGATTTCTGAAAATGATTTTCCTGAAATTGAAAAGAAGATGCTCGAACTCGCTAGAGGTAAGCATGACTTCCACATGCATCCTGTGTCAAAACCTGAAGCCTTAGACTATTATAAAACAAAAAACAACCCCTATAAAGTTGAGCTTATAGAAAACCTCACCGATGGTGAGATTACCTTTTGTGACCACGATGATTTTACAGATTTATGTAGAGGTGGGCATATTCCAAATACAGGCTTCATTAAAGCCGTAAAACTGATGAATATTGCAGGAGCTTACTGGCGAGGCGATGAAAATAATGCTCAACTGACTCGGATTTATGGAATTTCATTTCCAAAACAAAAAGAGCTTAAAGAATATCTAGAACTTCTAGAAGAGGCTAAAAAAAGAGACCATAGAAAGCTGGGTAAAGAATTGAAACTGTTCGCATTTTCTCAAAAAGTGGGACTTGGTCTTCCTTTATGGTTGCCTAAAGGCGCTGCGTTAAGAGATCGTTTGGAGAAATTCCTAAAAGATGCTCAGGAAAATGCAGGCTACCAACAGGTCGTTTCTCCTCATATAGGACAGAAAGAATTATATATGACTTCTGGTCATTTTCAGAAGTATGGAGAAGATAGTTTCCAGCCTATAAAAACACCTCAGGATGGAGAAGAATATCTTCTCAAGCCAATGAATTGCCCTCACCATTGTGAGATTTTTAATGCACAAACTTGGAGTTATAGAGATTTACCACAAAGATATGCCGAGTTTGGAACAGTGTATAGGTATGAACAAAGTGGAGAACTGCACGGTCTTACTCGGGTAAGAGGGTTTACGCAAGACGATGCTCATATTTTTTGTACACCAGAACAGCTGGATGAGGAATTTAAGAAAGTTATAGATTTAGTGCTTTATGTATTTGGATCTTTGGGCTTCGAAAATTTCACGGCTCAAGTTTCTTTAAGAGATCCAGAAAACCCTTCCAAATATATAGGTTCCGATGAAAACTGGAAAAAAGCCGAATCTGCCATATTAAATGCGGCAGAGGAGAAAGGGCTAAACTATAAAGTGGTAACTGGTGAAGCTGCATTTTATGGACCTAAGCTCGACTTTATGGTCAAAGATGCCTTAGGAAGACAATGGCAATTGGGAACTATACAAGTCGACTATAATTTGCCGGAACGTTTTGAATTGGAATATAAGGGAAGTGATAACGAAATGCACAGACCTGTAATGATTCACAGAGCGCCTTTTGGGAGCCTAGAACGTTTTATAGCTATCTTAATCGAGCACACCGGAGGAAACTTTCCGTTATGGTTAATGCCTGAACAAGCTACTATCCTATCAATCAGTGAGAAATATGAAAATTATTCTAAAAAAGTTTTAAGTTTACTTAAAAAACACGAAATTCGCGCCACATTCGATAACAGAGGTGAAACCATGGGTAAGAAAATCCGTGAGGCCGAAATGAATAAGATACCTTATATGCTCATCGTTGGTGAAGCTGAGGTTGAAAATGAAACGGTTTCTGTAAGAAAACACGGAGGTGAAGACTTAGGTCAAATGTCCATTGCAAGTTTCGCTGAAATTATAAATGCACAAATAGATAAAGAGATCTATAAATTTGAAGTTTAATTAAAAAATTATATAGCCATAGCAATACGTAGAAAAAAATCAAGACAGTCACCGAGGCAGATCAAAGAGAACCCTCATAAGATCAACGACAAAATAAGAGCCCCAAAGGTTCGTCTTGTTGGTGAGAATGTAAAAGTAGATATCTATTCATTAAAAGAGGCTCTCGCCATGGCGGAAGAGCAGGAACTCGATTTAGTTGAAATATCTCCTAAAGCAGATCCTCCTGTTTGTAAAGTTATGGACTACAAGAAATTCTTGTATGAACAAAAGAAACGCGAAAAAGCTCTTAAAGCAAAAACAACGCAAGTTGTTGTGAAAGAGATTCGTTTTGGCCCCAACACCGATGATCACGATTATGAATTTAAAAAGAAAAATGCGGAGAAGTTCCTTAAAGATGGAGCAAAACTGAAAGCATTCGTCTTTTTTAAAGGGCGTTCCATCGTTTTTAAAGATAAAGGACAAATTTTATTACTTAGACTTGCTCAAGATTTAGAAGATCTAGCTAAAGTTGAACAAATGCCGAAACTAGAAGGGAAAAGAATGATTATGATCCTTGCTCCTGTTTCAAAAAAATAATTGCGATAATTCCAAATACAGATCCAAATGCCAAAGATGAAAACAAAATCGAGTGCTAAAAAGCGTTTTAAAATTACCGGTACAGGTAAAATAAAACGCAAACATGCATTCAAAAGTCACATTTTGACCAAAAAGTCAAAAAAGAGAAAATTGAAGTTAACCCACTCTACTTTAGTAGACAAAGCAGATGTGCATAGCATCAAAACTCAATTACGCTTAAAATAAGCAAACAGGTTATTATTATTAATCCATGGAGTTAGGCTCATAAAATGTTTATTATAAACTGCCTACTACAAAAAACATCAAATTATGCCAAGATCAACAAATTCTGTCGCTTCCAGAGCCAGACGTAAAAAAATAATGAAGCAAGCCAAAGGTTACTTCGGACGTCGTAAAAACGTTTGGACAATAGCCAAGAATGCAGTCGAAAAAGCAATGTTATATGCTTACAGAGACCGTAAAACCAAAAAGAGAAATTTCAGATCGCTTTGGATCATTAGAATTAATGCTGCAGCAAGATTGCACGGATTATCTTACTCTCAATTTATGGGAAAAGTTAAAGCTCATAACATAGAGTTGAACAGAAAAGTTCTAGCTGATTTAGCTATGAACAATCCTGAAGCTTTCAAAGCTGTAGTAGACAAAGTAAAATAATTTTAATCAATTATTATCGCAATTTAAAACCTGTTCTTATCGAACAGGTTTTTTTATTTTAATTCAGTCTAATGATTTATAAAGGAATATTCTCAATCATTTTGAGGAAATGATACGTTAAATACTTAATTTAGAAATAAATGTTTAACTAAAAAAATGAATTATGGCTATTAGATTTGCGAGTAACTGTGGAAACTGTAAGCATTTAGTGGAAAACACCTTTTGTAGTCAACACAATGTTATGGTGTCTTCAAAATATACCTGTGATCAGTTTAAAATGAAAGCGGCTCTCAAAAATGAGAGGAGTTGTTCAGATTGTAGTAAATATGAAACTGAAATTTGTGCTCATCCCGAAAAGGCTGCACCTGGAATGCTTTGTGCCTCTTGGAGTCCACAATAAAACTATAAATTTCTATTCAAAATCTAAATACTAGTTGAAATATCGGCTGGTATTTTTTAGTTTAGAGCTATGAAAGATCAACTAGGTCGAGAACTCCATTTTGAAACTATTCCCCAACGTATAGTTTGTCTAGTTCCAAGCTTAACGGAATTACTTGTAGATTTAGGACTAAGGTCGAAACTAGTTGGGGTGACCAAGTTTTGCGTCCATCCTAAAGATATTAAAGAGAGTGTTGAAATTATTGGTGGTACCAAAAATGTAAAGTTGGATAAGATCAAGATCTTACAACCTGATTTTATTCTAGCCAATAAAGAAGAAAATACCTTGGAGGATATTGACTTGCTCTCAACTGACCTCAATGTCTATGTAAGTGATATAAATGATCTGAAAGATTTAAAAGGTTTAATCACAGATATATCTCTTTTGTTTGGTGTCGAGGAAAAAGGACGACAGCTGATAAAAGCTATTGAAAGTCAATTTCTAGATTTTCAAAATTTCATAAAGGATAAACCAAAACTTAAAGTCGCTTACTTTATTTGGAGAAATCCGTGGATGGTTGTTGGGTCGTCAACATTTATCAATTATATGTTGGAGCTAAACAACTTCGAAAATGTTTATGCTCACCTTCAGCGTTATCCTGAAGTTGATATTAAGGCTCTTAAAAAAGTTGATTATATTTTGCTGTCCTCGGAGCCATTTCCATTTAAAAACGACCACAAAACAGAATTAGCAGTTGAAGATCATAACATAGAAATTGTAGATGGAGAATACTTTAGTTGGTATGGTTCGAGACTTGTTAAAGCCTTTTCATATTTTAAACAATTGAGAGACAAACTATAAAATTATAACATGATTTTTGGTTATTCGCCTTATCATGGCTAAACTTATTATATTTGCAATAAAAAACTTGATAAACCATTCTATATATCATCATGACACTTCCTCGCAATGGGTCACTTTTGTTCATGGTGCTGGTGGAAGTTCCTCAATTTGGTTCAAGCAATTAAGAACGTTCCGTGTCCATTTTAATATCTTATTACTGGATTTGAGGGGTCACGGTAACTCTAAACCTAAGCTTCAAGATTCGCTTAACGAAAATTATACTTTTGATGCTATTACAGATGATATTATTGAGGTTTTGGACCTAAATAATATCGAGAAATCACATTTTGTTGGAATTTCCTTAGGGACTATCTTGATAAGAAATTTAGCTGAGAATTATCCTAATCGAGTCTCAAGTATGATTATGGGAGGTGCTATTATGAAAATGAATGTAAGATCTAGATTTTTAATCAAAGTAGGAGTCATCTTTAAGTCAGTTGTCCCATACATGATTCTTTATAAATTATTTGCATTTATCATCATGCCGAGGAGAAACCATAAAAAATCAAGAAATCTCTTTGTGAATGAAGCTAAAAAACTTTATCAAAAAGAATTCATTAGATGGTTCAAGCTCACTTCCGAAATCAATCCATTGCTAAAATTCTTTAGACAAAAGCCGATCGATATTCCTTCTCTTTACATGATGGGAGAACAAGATTATCTGTTTTTACCAGCGGTGAAAAAGATTTCTGAAACTCATAAGGAAGCCAAGTTATTTATATTGAAGAACTGTGGACATGTAGTCAATGTTGAACAGCCTAAAGTCTTCAATACTCAAGTGATCGACTTTATCAAAAGCCTCGAATACCCAAACGCGTCTTTGAAATTGGTTTAATCTTGGAGGGCAAATACTCTTTTTAATAATAGGGAAGATCTTTCATTGATGTTATTCCTAATTTCAATTTCTTCCATTTCAATCATCTTATAAACTCCCTTCAACGCTTGTGAAGTCACATAATCGGTTAAATCAGGATTGACCTCCTTCGTTAAGGGTATTTGGTTGTATCGCTGTATGGTTGTTTCCCATATTTGATCGGCTCCTACTTTTTTGAAGTTAGCTGCTACCACAGGCTGGAATTTAAGATACAATTCATTTTCTGTTTTAGACTTTAGATAATCTGTAGCAGCTGACGGACTGCCTAATAAAATGGCTTTTGACTCCTCAAAGGTGAGGTCTTTAATCGCCGCTATAAATAGTGGGGTTGCTTCTTTTACGGCCTCTTCAGCAGTTTTATTTAAAGCACGAATCCCTTGCTCTGTTAAGGATTCCAAACCCACTTTTTGGAGTATATTTTCAACCGTCTCCAATTCGCTAGGCAATTCAATTTTGACTATCGGGTTTGAATAAAAGCCATCTTCTTGAGTGAGTTTTGTTACTTCTTCACGGATACCTTTAGTTAAGGCTTCTTTTAAGCCGTCTCCTATTTGTTCTTCCGTAAGAATTCCAGAGTTCGATATCTCTTCAGAAATTTGTTGAAGTTCAGCGCAAGATTGTGTTATGAAAATAATGATAAGGCCAATATGAAGCCTCATAAGGTTGCTTTTGTAAAATGAAAACATGAAATTCAATTTTTAGAACTGTATGTGAGCTAATTTACTCTTTTTATTTTGTATTCCTTTAGAAATTTAAAGGCGTTGAGTTGAATATTTCGTAATTTTACAGTCCAAATTTTCATAATAATTCAACACCATAATGGAGCAACAAAAACCATATACACCTCAAAATCAAATCAGAATTGTTACTGCTGCCTCTTTGTTCGATGGACACGATGCTGCTATCAACGTGATGCGTCGTATCATACAATCCACGGGAGTTGAAGTTATTCACCTTGGACACGATAGAGGCGTGGAAGAAGTAGTCAATACGGCAATTCAAGAAGACGTTAATGCTATAGCTTTAACCTCTTACCAAGGCGGACACAATGAATACTTCAAATACATGTACGATTTGCTTCAAGAAAAGGGAGCAACGCATATTAAGATTTTTGGCGGTGGAGGTGGAGTCATCCTTACAGAAGAAATTGAAGAATTAATGGAACACGGCATCACTAGGATTTATTCTCCCGATGATGGACGTAAAATGGGACTTCAGGGAATGATTAACGATTTGGTGGAAAAATCTGATTTTCCCACTCCAAAATTAAAAGCACCAGATAAAACTGCAGAGCGTCTTAAACAAAAAGATGTCAATACTATCGCTAGATTGATTTCTTTAGCTGAGAACCGTCATGATGAATTTAAAAAAATATTCTCACCGATACAGGAAGCTCACAAAAATGAAGTCCCTGTTTTAGGAATCACTGGAACTGGAGGCTCTGGTAAATCCTCATTGGTAGACGAATTGATCAGGCGCTTCTTGGTCGATTTTGAAGACAAGCAAATAGGAGTTATCTCTGTAGATCCTTCCAAACGAAGAACAGGCGGAGCATTGCTAGGAGACAGAATTCGCATGAATGCTATTAACTCTCCGCGAGTGTATATGCGTTCTTTAGCAACACGTCGATCTAATTTAGCTTTATCAAAATATGTTCAAGAAGCGATTGAGGTCCTAAAAGCGGCTAACTACGACTTAATCATTTTAGAAACTTCGGGGATCGGTCAAAGTGATACTGAAATTCTAGACCATTCCGATATTTCTCTTTACGTGATGACGCCAGAATTTGGGGCCGCCACACAATTGGAGAAGATCGACATGTTAGATTTCGCAGATCTTGTGGCGATCAATAAATTTGATAAGCGTGGCGCAAAAGATGCACTTCGCGATGTCAAAAAACAATACCAACGCAATCATAATTTATGGGATGCTAAACCAGAAACCCTTCCTGTTTACGGAACTATAGCCTCCCAATTTAATGATCCTGGAATGAATATTCTTTACAAAAGAATTATGGATCAACTTTCAGAAAAGACGTCTACCACTCTAAAAAGTGATTACCAGATCACGGATGAGATGTCAGAGAAAATTTTCGTCATCCCACCGGCGCGCACGCGTTACCTTTCAGAAATTTCAGAAAGCAACAGATCTTATGATGATAAGGCCAACTCTCAGGTAGAAGTTGCTCAAAAACTCTATGGTATATTTAAAACCTTAGAAAGTGTTACAGAAAGCAAACTTCAGCTTGATAAAAATGGAATAGATGAAGCGCAATTAAAAGAAACGCTTACAGAGGATAACGAAACCTTAGTCGAATTGCTTAAAAAAGAATTTGATAGAGTGAAGATGGACCTTGACCCATACAACTGGGAGAAGGTTCTAGATTGGGAAAATGTCGTTCAGAAATATACAAATGAGGTCTATACGTTTAAAGTCAGAGATAAAGAGATAAAAATCGATACGCATACCGAGTCTCTCTCTCATCTTAAAATACCCAAAGTCGCTTTACCAAAATACAAAGCTTGGGGTGATTTACTAAAATGGCTATTACAAGAAAATGTTCCAGGTGAATTCCCCTATACGGCTGGATTATATCCTTTCAAAAGAACGGGGGAGGATCCAACCAGAATGTTTGCCGGAGAAGGTGGGCCAGAAAGAACCAATCGACGGTTTCATTATGTAAGTGCTGGATTACCTGCAAAACGACTTTCTACAGCTTTTGATTCGGTGACCCTGTATGGAAATGACCCTAACCACAGACCCGATATTTACGGAAAAATTGGTAATGCGGGGGTCTCTATTTGCTGCCTAGATGATGCTAAAAAATTATACTCAGGTTTCGATTTGGCAGATGCCATGACCTCTGTGAGCATGACCATCAACGGACCTGCTCCAATGTTGCTTGGCTTTTTTATGAATGCCGCAATCGACCAGCAGTGTGAAAAACACATTCAAGAACACGGACTAGAGAAGGACGTACAAGCCAAGATAAAAGCCATCTATAAAAAAAATGGGAGTGAAAGGCCAACCTATCAAGGCGAGCTTCCTGAAGGAAACAACGGACTTGGATTGATGTTGCTTGGCGTCACTGGAGATATGGTTTTGCCTAGAGATGTTTATGATAAGATTAAACAGAACACTATTGCTGTGGTACGAGGAACTGTACAAGCCGATATTCTAAAGGAAGATCAAGCTCAGAACACCTGTATTTTCTCAACGGAGTTTGCTATACGTCTCATGGGAGATGTTCAGGAGTATTTTATTGAAAATAAAGTGAGAAACTTCTACTCGGTTTCTATTTCTGGATACCATATTGCTGAAGCCGGTGCCAACCCTATTACGCAATTAGCTTTAACGCTTTCTAACGGATTCACGTATGTGGAATACTACTTAAGCCGTGGAATGGACATCAATAAGTTTGGCCCCAATTTAAGTTTCTTTTTCTCCAACGGGATAGACCCAGAATACGCGGTTATTGGTAGGGTCGCAAGACGAATCTGGTCCAAAGCTATGCGCGACAAATATGGAGCGAATTCACGGGCGCAAATGTTGAAGTATCATATCCAGACCTCTGGTCGTTCGCTTCATGCCCAAGAAATAGATTTTAACGACATTAGAACTACTCTCCAAGCCCTATATGCCATTTACGACAACTGTAATTCTCTACATACCAATGCGTATGATGAAGCGATTACAACACCTACAGAAGAATCTGTACGTCGAGCAATGGCTATCCAGTTAATCATCAACAAAGAATTAGGCTTAGCGAAGAACGAAAATCCTATCCAAGGTTCTTTTATTATTGAAGAATTGACAGATCTTGTAGAAGAAGCGGTCTTGTTAGAATTCGATCGTCTTACGGAGCGTGGCGGAGTTTTGGGAGCGATGGAGACGATGTACCAGCGAAGTAAAATTCAAGAAGAGAGTCTGCATTACGAAATGCTTAAGCACACCGGCGAATTTCCAATTATTGGGGTGAATACGTTCTTGAGTTCCAAGGGATCGCCAACGGTAAAACCAAGGGAAGTGATTCGAGCGACAGAGACGGAGAAAGAGTTCCAAATCAATACACTCAACAAACTGCATACGGTTTATGAAGATAGAGCTCAAGACAACCTAAAACGCATACAAGAAGCAGCTATCAAAAACGAAAACATCTTCGAAGAATTGATGCAAGCGACCAAGTATTGTTCTTTGGGTCAAATCACAGAAGCTCTTTTTGAAGTCGGCGGACAGTACCGTAGAAATATGTAATTTTTTTAAAAAGTAGATGGGCGTGACCCCGTTCCGATAAAAATCGGGACGGGGTCGGGCTTTTTGCTATTACGCCTCCACAAAAGCAGTAGCCTTACTCAGGTAAGACTACTGCTTTTTTAGTTCGGGGTAACCGCTTCAATCCCTCACGCGGGGCTTTTTCATTATTTTGTTTTCTGAAGAATGAATTATGCTTATCCTGGAAATGGATAGGGGTAAATGTTTAGTTTTAAAACCTTAGGGAAGACCATTGGGTAATATGGATGAAAGTGTTAGTTTAGTTGATAATAAAATACCGCCTAAATAGAGTTATACTCTATAATGAAGATTTGAATAGGATTTATATGGATATAGGGATCAATTAAAAAAAGACAATGAATAAAAAAGTAGTACTACTAACAGGGTCGGAATTAAGACATGAATTTTTTCGAAAATTTTTGGCAAATCATGAAGACATAAAGATACTTTCTACCTTCTGTGAATCAAAAAAGGGCAATCTATCTGAAGTAGTGCAAAAAGATGAACAAGCGAGTAATTTGAGATCTCTACATTTATCAGCAAGAGAAGTTACTGAAAATGATTTTTTTAGTGTTTTCTGTAATGGCGTTGATGATAAATCGAATCCTATTTTTATCGAAAAAGGTGAAATTAATACTGAGAGCCACGTACAAAACATTATCCAGATTAACCCTGACATCATCATATCATATGGATGTTCCATCATCAATTCTGAACTATTAACTATTTTTCAAACTAGGTTTATCAATATACATTTAGGGTTATCTCCATATTACAGAGGAAGTGGTACTAATTTCTGGCCATTTGTAAATAATGAATTGCAATTTATTGGAACTACTTTCATGCACATAGATCACGGAGTAGATACAGGAGAAATTGTTCATCAAATTCGGGCTAATATAAGCTTCAACGATAATATTCATCAGGTTGGAAATCGTTTAATAAGGGATTCATTTACAGAGTGTGTTAAATTGATTAGGTGTTTTGAAAAGATAAAAACCGTGCCTCAAATTCAAATTAAGAAAACCCAAGAGCGATATTATCGTAAGAAAGATTTTACGGAAAATTCGCTAAAAGCAGCCTATCTTAATTTATCGAAAGGCTCCGTAGAAAAATACTTGAAAAGAAAAACATCAATTGATAATAAGTTTCCAATAATAAAAAACCCAATAATTTAATCTTTATGAAAGCAATAATGTATCATTATGTTAGACCTTTTAATCCTGAATATCCCAATTTTAAAAATCTGCATATTGATGACTTCAAAAAGCAGTTAGACCATTTTGAAAGCAAATATGGATTTATAAAAAAGGAGGAATTTATTAAGTGTGTTGAGACTGGAATACCTCAAAAAGGTGTTGTCCTCACATTCGACGATGGACTTCACTGTCACTATGATTATGTATTTAAAGAGTTAAAAAAAAGGGGGTTATGGGGGATATTCTATATCCCTACTCAGCCTTATACCGAGGAAAAAATACTTGATGTTCATAGAACACATTTACTTCTAGGTAAGCATAGTTCAAAGATTATATTCTCTTTTTTAGACAACATTTTAGATGATTCGTTATTCGATCAATCCAAATTAGAGGAATTCAAGGAATTCACCTATAAAACCCAAGAAAATGATAAATTTACATTACTCGTAAAACGTATTTTAAACTATTTTGTCGCTTACGAACATCGAAGTAAGTTGATAGATGAACTTATGTCAAAGTTTATCCCGAATGAAAAAGATCTTTTAAAAAACTATTATTTGACCGATGCACAAATTTTAGAAATGCATAAAGAAGGAATGGTTATTGGATCTCACACAGTAAATCACCCCGTAATGTCAAGACTTAGTTATGAGGAGCAAGTATTTCAAATTCATAATTCTTTTGATTATTTGCAAAAAATAGTAAAAAAGTTCCATCAAAAAACATTTTGTTATCCGTATGGAGGTTTTCACTCCTTCAATGATAAAACCGAAGAAATATTGTTAAATTCCAATTGTCTGTATTCATTTAATGTCGATCAAAGAGATATCGAAGTTTCAGATTTACAAAAGAGGCCTCAAGCTTTACCAAGATACGATTGTAACCAGTTTCGATATGGACAAGTAAGACAACTGAGCCCAATAACTAAGGACTGTGATAAAAAATAACTAAGAAAGCCCTAACTTTTAATTAAAGTACTTCTTTAATTTTTATCATAAATTAAACCTGATTTTGCTTTTGCAAATGCATGTTTTTAGGATCTTGTGCCACATTTTCGGTAACCCAAAATGAACGCTCCCGATCATTCGGGGGGTTGACTGAACCGATTATTTGTCGATGATTTATGGGGATGAGTTGATCTATGGGGATAGTTTCTTAGGGTAAGATGAGTAAACCTTTTAATTGTGTAGCTCATCACCAACTTAAGTGCCTACAAATTCAAGTCATCGGGGCGTTCAGCTATCGTCTGGTTAGCCTTTCATTACCATAGCAAAGAAAGCAGAATCAATTCACTAAAACCAAAGAAATAAACATTTGAGTTTTGTCTATTCATAACAAACTCATAGAAAAGTCCATTGGATAATAGGAATGAAAGTGTTAGTTTAGTTGATAATAAAACAATGCCTAAATAGAGTTATACTCTATAATGAAGATTTGAATAAGGTTTATACGAATGTTACCAAACATTATGAAAAACTATAGAAAGCAGAAGAAACTAATAGTAATTTTAATTTTTGCTTCAATTTTATTGAGTTGTCAATCGGAGAAAAAAGTCTCAGAAAAGCAGGACTATTTACGTTGGGTTGGAGACATTGAACAAAATGATAAGATTGATCAACTGGACTTTAAAGCTTGTCACGGAGATGATGAAATCCTTCAATACTTCAATTTAGGAGAAGGTCCAATTTATAGCGGAGAAAAGTCAACAATTCTAAACATATTTAAATCAAGATACAGACCACTGGCCGACAAAGAACAAAATGGCTTAATCAGAATAAGATTTTTTGTAAACTGCAAAGGAAAAGCTGGACGATTTAGGGTTTTGCAATCTGACTACAACTACCAAGAAATTAAATTTGATAATAGAATTGTTACTCAACTTGCGGACATAACAAAAAGTATTGAAAATTGGAAAGTTTTATACAGAAGAGAAGTTACTGTTGATTACTATATGTATCTTATTTTTAAAATTACGAACGGACAACTAACTGAAATTTTACCTTGATGAAGATATTAAATCTAATACTAGTGTTGTTTTCTTTTTCGAGTGTACTCGCACTACCCAATTGTGAGGCTTTTAAATATTATGGCGACACCTTAAAATATGAAGCCTGTAAAAAAGCAATGGAAATTAATGGTCACTACCAATTTAGTAAAGAATATCAAACTATTCTGGATGAATCATTGAAGATTGACCCAACATTTGACTATGCTTATTGGGCAAAATCTATTGCTTATTTAAAAAGCGGCGATTTTGTGACTTGGAAAAAACTTATAGACAAAGCAGTTGAATATAACCCAAAAGAATATTTAGGATACCGAGGTTGGTGTCGTTATCAATTTTTCCGAGATTATAAAGGCACTATTGCAGATATTGAAAAACTAGATACTTTAGTGGATTATGATATTGGACAATCTCAAAACGGAACATATCATCTAAACATTGCAAAAGGTTTATGCTATAAAGCAATTGGACAAAAAGAAAAAGCGATAACAATTATTGAAAACCAAATCAAATTAAACGAAGATGAGAACTTTGTGGGAAAGTATGACTATTTGCATCTTGGAGTGCTTTATCTGGAAACTGGAGAATTTGAAAATGCCATTAAAATGTTTAAGAAGCAATCCCATACGAATGAATTGGCTGAAAATCAATATTATTCTGCTTTAGCTTTCTTGAGTTTAGATAAATTAACTGAATACAAATCTTGTTTGAAAAAAGCAAAAGAACTCTACGTTGGAGGTAAAAAAATGCACGATACTTATTCAAATCCAATGGACAAAATATATTTGGATAATATTGAAAATGAAATAAAAACCGCCTACAATAATTAAGCATAGGTAAGGACCGCAAACAGTATAAAAGCCCCTATCCTTCTGGGTTAACTTAACTGATTGTTTGTCGATGATCTATGAGGTTGAGTTGATTCTTGGGAATGGTTTTTAGAATAAAAAAAGGACTGTCTTTTTAAGACAGTCCTTTTAAATATAATATTAAGTAAAATCAGATAAACTTACTCAATAATAACTTTTTTGGATAATGAACCTCCAGAAGTTTCAAGCTTTAAAATATAAACACCACTCGAAAGATTAGAAACATTCATTTCACCGTTTGCAACAGCTACACCTGTGTTTCTACCTAATACATCAAATAAACTAGCTGATGAAAGCTCAAGACTTGAAGGAAGGTTTACTTTTAGCATGTAATTTGCTGGATTTGGAAAAACTGAAATCTGAGACAAAGAAAAATCATCAGATCCTAAAGTTTCATCACCAATCAAATTCAAAATTATATTTTGTTGTCCAAAACCAATACCTGCAAGTGTCCCTGGCGCAGTAAGACCACAAGCCGTAGAAGATAAATAACTAGGATCGTCTTCACCTTGAGTGTTATGACCTACTCTAAAATCATAATTGTTAGGTGGTCCTGGGTTTGCAGAAATATCTACAGCTACAATAAGCTCAGTAGAGGCGTCTACGTCTACTTGAGTATCAAACATAACTTCGAAAGCAACACCGTCATCGGCTGCTGTAACCTCAAAATCCTGTGAAGCGATTTCTGTGAGTGTTCCACCAGGAAAAGTAGCATTTGATGTATATAATCTTACTGTATTGGTAACCGTAGGGTTGGTTCCCCCTACATCATTAAATTCTGCTACAAAGCCAATACCCATAGCTGTAAAATCTCCAGAAAAACCAAATTCTGAGGGAGTATACGCTCTGTAAAAAATGTTGTCTGAAATACCTTCATCACCGGTATTTGGCGCATCATCTGGATCTGATGCACAAGCTACAGAGCCGCCAATAGAATTTTGACTTGTAGAATGAGACAATGTCTGCTGTGCATACATCCCTATTGATAAAAAGGATGCTGCAATTAAAAATGTAATTTTTTTCATGTTTTTTATTTTAAGTTATTATTAAGAAGTAAATATAATTTTTTTTTGATCTAATCATTATTTTTTCCAAAGAATATAATCAAATCACTAAAAAAGCTGTTAAAGTATTCTGTTATTATACCGGAACATTAAATACAAACGCTCTATACTTAAGTAAAGCCACAAAGAATGCACCTCCAATTGCATTGCCCAGCAACGCAACAGATTGTACAACTAGGTAGTCTGTAAAAGTGATTTCTGGTCCTACCAGAAATGCAGAAAATACTTCAATATTACCTATAATACTATGGTGTAAACCGGTAAACGCCATCGTAGCGGTTATAATAAAGATAATGACAATACGACTTATGGTATCTTTTGAGGACGTGATGAGCCAAGAGAGTAATCCCATCAACCATCCGGCAAGTATGGCGCTTACTAAAATAACATTCCAGTCAAAATTTGCGACGTGAGTCCCTATTGCAATAACCGTTTCGTGGTCAAATATCCTTAGTTTAGGCCCTATCCAGAGGAGTACAATACCTATTATATAACCACCAATAAGATTACCAGCAATAACTAAACCCCATAAACGCAAAAGGCTCCATAGACTCCGCTGTTGGTTTAATACCGGTAGCGTGAGCAGCGATGTTTGCTCAGTAAACAATAAAGATTGTCCTAGAACAACTAGTATAAACCCGAGCGGATATACAAAGGCAAGTATTTTAAACAAACTTTCTTCGGGTAAGCTGTCTGAATAAAAATAAAAAATGCTGCACAACATCAGATAACTGAAGCCAATCTCCAAACCAGCGGTAAACGAACTCAGTAAAATGCTACTTATACTCCGTTTATAGATCTCTTGTCCTTCACAAATTTGTTCTTTTAAAATCTCCCCGTGACTTTTGGCCTGACTAATTTCACTGTCATCAGCTTGCTCAAGCTCTTGGTCTACATTCTCTTGTTTTTCTTTTTCTTCACTCATAATTACGATTTCCAGACTGCGACGGCTTTATCGCGCAGCATTTGTTTTAATTTAAATTCTATATGACGATTCTCTGTATTCGACTGGTAAAAAAGATCACTATAGATATATCCCGCTTCTTTGGCATCTTCTGCAGAAGCACCGAAAAAAACTTGATCAAGATCTGCCCATCTAGTTGTTCCTAGACACATTAGGCAGGGTTCGCAACTCGTGTACAACACGCAACCTTTTAGAGATTTTGATTTTAGCTTTTTACAGGCCTCTTGTACCATAGCGAGTTCAGCGTGCTGGGTACAATCGGTTTTAGACCCTACCTGGTTATGACCTTCGGCAAGGATGTGACCCTCTTTTACGATAACAGCGCCAAAAGCTCCTCCTCCCTTAGTGGCCTTTCCTTTTTTTGCCCAACTAATGGCTTTCAACATAAATTTGTCGTGTATTTCTTTTTTCATAGCATTGAATTAAAAAACAGATGCTAAAATAATACAACTCGTTGAGCATCTGTTCTTAAATTTTGTTATCAAATGGTTTTAACCATAAAGTTTTTCTTTTTAATGATCATTTTGATTGTATTTTTCATTTCAACCTAAGTCAGATTTCCGGATAGCAAAATAAGGCTTGAGCAGCTTAAAAACATAAAAAACTTAATGATTTACTTAGAAAAATATTGATTTGTAAAATGCCATCGACGTATTAACTCTAATATCAGTTTAGCTTTCTTAATAATAAATAAGTAAATTGTATTTTATTAATAGCTTTAGATCCTTGAATGCAGCACTCCAGATTCAAAAAATAGACGTCACTGTAGTTCCTTGTTAGTATTGCTAAAACAGGCAAAAAATTATTTTAAAGATAGGATCTAATATATGCAATAAAGGAATTCTATGTAAATCCTTATCCGATTTATATAGATCTTATAGGGTTGTATTTTTTCCAGTATAAACATGTGGTATAAAAATAATAACGATGAAAAAAGAAGTCAAAACGAGTTTAACCCAAAACATATTTAGAATACTACTAGCTTTACTCATGATCTATACGGGGTTCAGTCACCTCACCTTTAATAGGATAGAATTTCAATCTCAGGTGCCAGATTGGCTACCCTTAAGCAAAGATCTAGTGGTAATCCTTTCAGGTATTGTTGAGATGTGCTTAGGCCTCACCCTATTATTCTGGAAAAAACAACGCGCTAGAATTGGATGGGCACTTGCTATTTTCTTTATACTCATATTTCCTGGTAACGTGGCTCAGTATCTGGACGGAAAAGATGCTTTTGGAGCTTTAAATTCGGATACAGCTCGATTGATAAGGCTTTTCTTTCAACCTATTCTTATAGCTTGGGCACTTTGGTCATCTGGTGCATGGCAGTCATGGAGAAATTCCAAAAAATAAATAATCAAGTCTGCTTTCCTATATATTCGGTTTACCGTTTAATAACGAAAGCATGTAAACCATTTCTGGGAGATTAAGGCTTGACCTACCCACAGTATATGGTATTACTGGTTTTATGTGAGAATGATAATTTATGAATAAACCAAACCGGTGAAACGTTACTTCTAAATAACATTATCCTAATTCCCATTATAAAGCAAATGGGGTAAATGAGATTGATCGTCAAAGATCGAAATTCGATGAAAGAAAATCCATGTTTAATTTCCGATAATGGAAAATAACTGAAAGAAGATGCCATTCCAACTCCAAATAAACTGTTCAATACCCTGAGAGCAGAAAAGGTTAAGTTAGGAAACCTTATGTTTTTAAAAGATAGTTTAAACAATTGGGCCGATATTCTTTCAGATAAACTGAATGACAGAAATAATCCTTAAATTACTGATAATAAAAATCAATATAAAAAGCATTAGATATGAAAGCCTTACAAATAGTAAAATACGGTGAAATTAAAGATAGTTTATCTATCAAAGAAATTAAAAAACCAGCCGTAAAAGCGAACGATATTTTAGTTGAAGTTAAAGCCGCTGGGCTAAACCCCATAGATTACAAAATAGTGGAGGGTCAATTGAAAGATATGATTGCTTTAAACTTACCTTGTACAATCGGTTTTGACGTGAGTGGCGTAGTTGTTGAAAAAGGGGCAGATGTAAATAATTTTGAAATTCGAGATGAAGTCTATTCTAGAGTCCCACAAGAACAAATGGGGACAGTAGCCGAATTTGTTGTGGTTAATAGTGACATGGTTGCTAAAAAACCAGATAATGTCTCTTTTGAAAAAGCTGCTGGTTTACCATTGGTTGGACTTACTGCAATCCAAGCTTTAGAGCGTGTTGGTCTTAAGGAAAATGATAGGATCCTAATTCATGCTGGCTCTGGTGGTGTAGGTAGTTTTGCCATTCAGTATGCAAAGGCAAAAGGAGCTATTGTGTATACGACTACGAGTACTAAAAATGTAGATTGGGTTAAAGCTTTGGGAGCCGACCGGGTGATCGATTATAAAACCGAGGATTATAAAGAAATCGCAAATAATTTGGATATTGTTTTCGACACTTTAGGAGACGATTATACTTTTGATGCTTTTCAAATCATAAAGGAAGGTGGGAAAGTAACGACAATAGTAGGTCCACCAGACGAGGAAACAGCAAAGCAAATGGGTATGACCGATTATACACTACCCGAAAAATTATCAAAGTTAATTGATGAGAAGTCCGCTGTTTACAGGCTAACGTGGATGCAACCTAATGCAGGACAACTGAAGGAAATTGCAACTATGGTTGAAGATAGAGCCATAAAACCCATTGTAGATTTTATTTATTCTCTTGAAGATGGGATAGATGCTTACGAATACCTAGCTACAGGAAGGGCAGAAGGAAAAGTAATCATAAGTCTTTCTATAAACTAAACCTTAAAGACCGTTATCCGAAGTTTAACTTAGGATAAATATAAGTACCATATTCCTCTATTATGTTTTTTTTGATATACTGAAAAGCTAGTATCTTTTTTACACTCTACTATAAATTTTAAACGTTGTCAACAAATTGAAGCAACTATATCTAAATTCTCACATCTTTAAGATGTAATAAATTCATAATTATGAAAAATAAAATCTTGAACTTACTAATAATTTTAGTATTAGTATTATTAGTAAGTTGTAGTGATAATGATGATAACGGTCAAATAGTTGTTGATGAGGTTGGTTCCGTAGAATATTTTATTAATAACAAAACAACTAAAGACTTGGTACTTATTTTCGAAAAATCTGAAGAATTAGGGTCTGAAATTGACACCACAAGAGTTATATCTTCTGATATTTCTTTACTAATTCTAGAAGATAGTGTAATTGGGCAAAATCCAGTACCTGAAGATTCCCTAGAAGAAATTAAAATTTATGAGGCTTCCAATTTAGCTGTTCCACTCTCAACTTTTTCACCAGTCAATAATGAAGATTGGACAATCACAAGTCAAGAATTAGGGAATTATGGATTTGGTTTAACCAGTTATGAGATTATTATAACTGATTCTATTTTAGATTAAAAAATTGAAAATAAATAAGTTTACGGGCTAGTTGAAGGCTAAATCGTGTTTAAGTAGATTTTTAAATAGGGGATCTCCAACTTCCAAAACTTCAACTATCCACGTAAATCTATCTTCTTGAGCGGTTAAGTTTTGATTTCAGCCATTAAAACCCTTTAATTTAGTTCTTAATTTTAACTCATATAAAGGATATTACATTTGACACTCTAAACTAAACCTTAAAGTGTCAGTAACCTAATTTCAAAAAAACTATATTTGCACGCAATTAAATCTAATTGCAATGACACATTCAAAAGTAAAAGGATTAGGCTTTACCTACGACGATGTTCTTTTAGTTCCTGCTTACTCAGACATTCTACCTAGGACCGTAAGTATCGAAAGCAAATTCACAAGAAATATATCACTTAACGTTCCAATAGTCTCTGCCGCCATGGACACGGTAACAGAATCTAGAATGGCTATTGCTATTGCAAGAGAAGGGGGGATTGGCGTTCTTCATAAAAACATGACCATAGAGCAGCAAGCCCTTAAAGTGAGAAGAGTGAAGCGTGCTGAAAGTGGAATGATCATAGATCCTGTTACACTCCCTATAACCGCTACTGTGAAAGATGCTAACGATAGCATGCGAGAGCACAGTATTGGGGGGATTCCTATTGTAGATGATTCTAAAAAATTAATAGGTATTGTTACCAATCGTGATTTGCGTTTCGAACAAAAAAACGACAGACCTATTAAAGAGGTGATGACCACTGGAAACTTAGTCACTGTTAGTGAAGGGACTTCCCTTAAAGAAGCTGAAGTCATTTTGCAAAAACATAAAATTGAAAAACTTCCAGTTATCAATAAAGATAACGAACTCGTAGGTCTTATTACCTTCAGAGATATAACAAAATTAACTCAAAAACCTTCAGCAAATAAAGATCAGTACGGGAGGTTGAGAGTTGCTGCAGCATTGGGAGTGACCAATGATATTGTAGAAAGAGCAACAGCCTTAGTAAAAGCTGGCGTAGATGCCGTTGTTATTGATACGGCTCACGGCCATACGAAAGGGGTGGTGGATGTTTTGAAACTCATTAAAAAAGAATTTCCAAACCTCGATGTTGTGGTTGGAAATATAGCTACAGCCGAGGCTGCAAGATATTTGGTAGAGGCTGGCGCAGATGCAGTGAAAGTTGGAATTGGCCCAGGATCTATTTGTACCACACGAATAGTTGCTGGAGTAGGTTCTCCTCAACTCTCTGCGGTTATGGAAGTTTCTGAGGCTATAAAAGGATCTGGTGTTCCTGTAATTGCCGATGGAGGAATTCGATATACGGGTGATATTCCAAAGGCTATTGCTGGAGGTGCAGATTGTGTGATGCTTGGGTCGTTGCTAGCTGGAACCAAAGAATCTCCTGGAGAAACCATCATTTATGAGGGCAGAAAGTTTAAATCTTATAGAGGAATGGGGTCTGTAGAAGCTATGCATAAAGGCTCTAAAGATAGATACTTCCAAGATGTTGAAGATGATATTAAGAAGCTAGTCCCAGAAGGCATCGTAGGTCGTGTTCCTTATAAAGGAGAATTGGTGGAGAGTATGGTACAGTTTATTGGCGGGTTAAGAGCTGGAATGGGCTACTGTGGAGCAAAAGATATTTCAGCTTTAAAAGAGAATGCTCAGTTTGTTCAAATTACAAGTTCTGGTATCATGGAAAGTCATCCACATGGCGTTACCATTACCAAAGAAGCTCCTAATTATAGTAGATAATTAAGGTTCATATAAAAAAAGCTCGAAATACTATTTCGAGCTTTTTGCTTTTATTCTTAAATCTATAATTTATTCAGGAGTTACGTCTGGAGTGTCTTTGACCTCAATTCCCATTTTTTTCAAAGTTTTGAGAGTGATGTCAAATTTAGGATCGATATAGATGATGCTATTGTTTTCATCAAAAATCTGTGTAAACCCATCTTCTATAACAATAGCTTCTACTGTTTTTCCTATTTTATTATAAAGTGGTCTCAGGTATTCGTCTTGTTGCAATTGGAGCATTTTAGAAGAATTTTCCTGCAAGTTTTGTAAATCCTCTTCTAAGTCGACGATTTCCCCTTGCTTCATTTTCTTCATCAAGTCACTCATGTCTTTCTCCCCTTCGTTATAGTTGGCTACCACTTCTTGGTATTCTACGTATTTTTGTTGAATGGTACTATCCAGCTTGGCGCTGTAGGTTTTTAATTTTTCTTCAACATCCTTTATCTCTGGCATCTGAGATAAAATGTATTCATTATTAATGGTGCCCACTTTAGTTTGTGAAAAAGCACTGAAGCTTAAAGTCAATAAAGCAATGTAAATAATCTGTTTCATCGGTATTTAAATTTTTTACAAATAAAGTTATTTATTATTATAAATCAAACCATACTCAATTTGTTTTCACACTCTTACCGTCTTCGATAAATGCTTTAAAATCTTTTTGGACTAAAACAGATCGTTTTTTAAAGATCTCAGGTAGCAATTTGCTAATCACTTTCATAAAACCTGAAAATTTGAATTGGCTGTAAGAGGTCCATTTGGTTTGATTCTCGCTGATGTCTTCAAAATAATTTTTTTGAACGCTCTCCATGCCCTTAGAAGAGTATTCACCATGCCACTCTTCGGGTAAATTCTTTTTAATAATTGTTTCAGTCATTTTTATAGACTGACCTTCTATGGTGATGTATAGTTTTCGTTTACTGCCTACTTCTCCGTTTCTGCCGCTTAATAGCCGACTTCGTTTGAGTCCTCTTTGCCAATGTGGAAGTAAACTAGAATTTTCAAACGCATCGATGATTTCCTGTCTAGGTTTGTTGATGATAATTTCGGTCTTATATTCCATGGATGCAATCTTAATTTAAATCTGAAGATACGAGAGAAATAGTTCAAATTTTTATAAAAACTTAAACATTGTGAGCGTAAGCATTTTTCTTACTTTTGCTTTTAAAATTTAAAAAATGAAACCCCTATTTAATTTTTGCCTACTTTTTATATCCTTTGTTTTTGCAACAAATGCACAAGAATCAGATGATGTTTTATTTGAGATAGATGAAGAGACTTTTCAAGTTGATCCTTTCGTAGAATCTTTCCAAAAGAATTCCGAATTAATGGCATCCTCAAAAGAAGATCTAGAAGATTACCTCCAACTTTACATCAACTTCCGATTAAAAATAAAATCAGCTTACGACAAGGAACTAGATACTTTACAATCTTTCCAAAAAGAGTTTAGCAGGTATTATAAACAAATTGCAGATAGTTATATTTCCAATGGTGAAGTGACGGAAGCGATGGTAAAAGAAACTTATGACAGAACCAAAACTGAAGTCAGGGCAAGTCATATTTTATTGAATCTTTCTAAGTATGAGGAAGACACTGCTAAAGTTTACGATAAGGCCTTAATGCTATCGAAAAGAGCAGAAAATGGTGAGGACTTTGCCATGCTCGCCAAGCAGTATTCAGAAGACCCATCAGCTCAACGTAATGATGGTGATCTTAACTGGTTCAATGCCTTTAAAATGGTTTATGAATTTGAGGATGCAGCTTATAAATTGGATATCGGTGAAATTTCAAAACCAGTACGGTCCGACTTCGGTTACCATATTATAAAGAAAACAGGAGAGCGGGCATCTAAAGGTCAACTCAAGACCGCTCATATTATGGTGGTAAAAAAAGATTCGCTACAAGACCCTAAAGAGCAAATCGACAAAATATACGCGAAAGTGGAGAGTGGAGACGATTTTCATGACCTTGCAAAGCAATATAGCGACGATACGAATACTGCCAGTAACGGTGGTTATATTGCTCCATTTGGGATTGGAGGACTTAACTCAAAAGCTTACGAGAATGAAGCTTTTCAATTGGAGAATACTGGCGATTATACCGAGCCGTTTCAAACTAGCTTTGGTTGGCATATTGTAAAATTAATCGAAATTGAGCCTATACAATCCTACCAAGACATAAAAGAAGACTTGAAGAAAAGGCTCAAAAGTTCTTCAAGGTCAAAATTATTGGTCAGTAAGATTAAAGAAGATTTGGAAGCGCGTTACGAAGTAACTATAAATGAAGATGCTAAGTCTTATTTCTTGAAAACATTAGACAGTACTTTTGATAAAGGGAAGTGGAGGTTCTCGCCAAGCGAAAATTTACCTGAAACTTATGTGTTTAAAGTTGAAGACAAGGAAGTTGATTTCAAAACCTTTGGAGAATACTTAGAAAGGCAACAAAGAAGCCTGTCTAAATTGCCAGAACACAAAGTAGTTATTGAGGATGCGCTAAATGATCTGGTTTATAATCAGCTTTTAGCTTACCATAAAACTCAATTGGAAGAAATAGATCAGGATTTTGCTAACAGAATAGAGGAGTATAAAAATGGGATTTTGATTTTTGATTATATGTCTGCGAATGTCTGGGAGCCCACTTCAAAAGACACAATCTTACAACGCGAATATTACACACAAAATCGAGATGAATTTGTGACAGACTCCAAAATAGAAGGTCAGCTGTATACTTCTGCTTCCAAATCCTCAATTAAAGAGGTAAGATCCAGACTAAAAGAAAAAATATTATTAGATACTATTTCCATACAATTACCTGATGATGTGATTTTAGAACAGGTGGCGATCTCGAAGTCTTCATCCAAAATACCTAAAGCTTTCAAATTCAAAGAAGGGGTGAGTAAGATTTATGACTACTTGGACCAATATTTGATTATGAATGCCACAGAAGTAAAGCCTTCTTTTGTCCCTGAATTTAATAAAGTGAGCGGTAAAATAATAAGCAGTCTTCAAGAAAAACGTGAAGAACAACTGATATCAAATCTTAGAGATCGATATACGATAAAGATCAACAAGGACGTTTTAGAACAAGTAAAACAAAAGTTTGAAAAGTAAATTAATTTTTTATCTGATTATTAGTTCCGTTATGCTGAGTTCATGCGCTTTCTTTAGTAAGGAAGAAAATACGACTAGTGTGGCGAGGGTAAATAATCATTACCTGTCTCGCGAAGAGCTCTCCGAGCAAATATCCAGTAATCTTTCAGAAATGGATAGTACTGTAGCTGCTAGGAATTATATTCAAAATTGGGCTAGGGATAAGCTGTTTTTAGATAGAGCAAAATTGAATTTACCCCAAGAGCAACAATCGTATTTTAGAGACTTGTCCAAAAGGTATGAAGAGCAATTGTTTAAAAAGGCCTATAAGGATGCACTTATTGAAAAACAGTTGAAAATTCAAATTGATTCCTCAGAAATTGCTTCGTACTATCAAGACAACAAATCCAATTTCAAATTGAATGAAGATTTAGTTCAATTAAGATACCTTCAATTGGATAAAAAAATGAAATCTTTGCGTGACATAAAACGTGAATTTGTACGTTTTAATGCTGAAGATATGCTATCATTGCAAGAAAAGTCTTTGGAATTCAAATCTTTATCTTTAAACGATTCCATCTGGGTTCGCGTCACCGACGTAGTTAAAGAATTTGAAGAAAACAAAGGTATACAGCTGGAAAAGTCTGAAATATCAAAGGCCAATAGTTTTTTGGAATTTGAAAATGAAAGCGATGTGTTTTACTTTTATTCCAAAGACTTTTTAAAGCGTAACGATGAAGCGCCTTTAAGCTATGTGAAACCAACTATTGAGCAGATTTTACTCAACAAGAAAAAAATAAATATTTCAAAAATAATTGACAAAGAGATTACAAAAGATGCTACAAAAAATAATGAATTTAAAGTCTATTAATTTAAAAGCTATTGCATTTTTAGGAATGTTGTTCTTTAGTTTTATCACTATAGCTCAAGTGACTATAGATGATGAAGACAACTTGCTAAAAGAGTCAGATTTCAGCCCTGAAATATTGAAAGCGACTAAAATGACTCAAGACGGTCGTTTAAAAATTGACGGGGTTGCCGCTGTTGTTGGAGATTATTTGGTTTTAGAAAGTGATATTTCTAAAGCATATATCGATATGAAAAACCAACAAATTGGTGAAATTACTTATTGTGATGTCGCCGAAACAATTCTTGAGAATAAGCTTTTTGCTCATCATGCGGTCCAAGACAGTTTGCCTTTCAATCCTTCTCGTGTAGAAAGTTTTACAGATCAACAAATAGATCAATTTGTACGACAAGTCGGTAGTATGGATAAGCTATTAGAATTCTATAAAATCGATTCTGAAAGTGAACTGAGAGACCAACTTAACGAAATCAACACCCAAAGAATGCTTGCTGAAGAGATGCAAGGATCTATTGTGGACGAGGTTGAAATAACCCCTGAAGAGACAAGAGATTTCTTCGAGGCTATTCCAGAAGATGAAATTCCATTGATAAATGATGAAGTAGAACTTGCTCAAATTATTGTAAGGCCTGAAGTAGGTGAAAAAGAGGAACAAGCTGTTATAGACAAATTGAATTCTTATAGAGACGATGTAGTTGCCGGTGGAAGTTTTGCTACCAAGGCTGTTTTATATTCTGAAGATAGAGGATCTAGGAGTCAGGGAGGTAAAATTACCTTAACTAGGGAAGACAATTTTGTAAAAGAATTTAAAGATGCTGCATTCAGTTTACAAGAGGGTGAGGTGAGTAAACCTTTTGAAACTGAATTTGGATGGCACATTCTTACTGTGGAAAAAATTAGAGGTCAGCAAGTAGATGTTAGACACATTTTATTATATCCTGAAATTAGTTCTGAAGCTATTCAAAAAGCTAAAGATGAAATTGAACTGGTTAGAAAAAAAATAGTTGATGGAGAAGTTGATTTTAAAGAGGCTGCAAGAGAAGTGTCCGATGAAATGGAAACTAGAGAAAGTGGTGGCCAATTGATAAATAACGCGACTGGCGATAGACGTTTTGAGTTGACCAAGATAGACCCTACACTCTACGACCAAGTCATAGACCTGAAAGAAAATGAAGTGTCTCAAGTCATTAAAGATTCTGAGCCTAGAACCGCTAAAATCTTTTTTAAGGTCATTACAGTCACCAAAAAGATCCCGGAGCACATAGCTGAATTCAGTAAAGATTACACAAAAATCCGAGAACTGGCTTTACAGCAGAAAAAGTTAAGAGAAATAAAAGAGTGGAAAGCCGAAAAGGTTATAGATACCTACGTTAAAATAAATGGAGATTACAAAGCTTGTGAATTTGCAAAATCTTGGATAAAACAATAATATGTCTGATGTTCAGGAATTAGATGAGTTTGTAAAAAAGTATGCGGCTTTAAAGTCTGAAATTGCCAAGGTAATTGTAGGGCAAGATAAAGTTGTAGAGACTTTATTAATATCTATTTTTTCCGGAGGTCATTCCCTTTTGGTGGGCGTGCCTGGCCTAGCTAAAACACTCATGGTCAATACCATCTCTCAAGCATTGGGCCTAGACTTTAAAAGAGTTCAATTTACACCAGATTTAATGCCAAGTGATATAATTGGTTCTGAAATTCTGGACGAAAATAGAAAGTTCAAGTTTCTGAAAGGACCTGTTTTTACAAATATGTTACTAGCAGATGAAATTAACAGAACTCCACCAAAAACCCAAGCCGCCTTACTAGAAGCCATGCAAGAAAAAGCGGTAACTGTTGGCGGAAAGAATTACAAGCTCTCTAAGCCTTATTTTGTTCTTGCTACCCAAAATCCTATTGAGCAGGAAGGGACTTATCCACTACCAGAAGCCCAATTGGATAGGTTTATGTTCGAGGTTAATCTTACTTATCCTAGTTACCAAGAGGAAGTGGATGTCGTTAAGGCGACAACTCAAAATCACAATGCTCAGATCGATTCACTCTTTAGTGCTGCAGAAATTATTGAAATTCAACAATTAATTAGAAAAATGCCAATCGCAGATAATGTGATTGAGTATGCTGTAACTTTAGTGAGTAAAACCAGACCCAATACAGAGTCATCATCAGAATTTATCAATACGTATGTAGATTGGGGGGCAGGACCAAGAGCTTCTCAAAACCTCGTGCTTGCAGGAAAAACACATGCGGCGTCCAAAGGTAAATATTCACCCGATATTGAAGATATACAAGCTGTGGCCACATCTATATTAAGGCACAGGGTAGTAAGAAATTACAAAGCTGAAGCAGAAAACATATCGATAGAAGCTATTATAGATCAATTGCTCTAAGTTTTATTGATACTCAATCTAAATTATTGAGATTTTTATTACTTTTAGTCCTCCATCTACCGCATCAAATTATCATTTTATTATTTATTATTTGAAAAAATTGTAAATACCATAATTATAATCACTATTATTGATCTAGATGTGAATTATTGTTAGAAATTTTGCTATTATCTTACATATTTTCTAAAGTCAACTGAAATCACTATTTTTGTAGTTCAAATAAAACACATACTATGGCTTTTGATATCGATATGATTAAGAAAGTGTATAGCCAAATGCCCGAAAGAGTTGAAAAAGCTCGAGAAGTAGTTGGTAAACCACTTACACTTTCAGAAAAAATCCTTTATTCCCACTTATGGGAAAAGACACCAAGTAAAAAACTTAATAGAGGTAAAGATTACGTAGATTTTGCTCCAGACCGCATTGCTTGTCAAGATGCAACGGCACAGATGGCCTTATTACAGTTTATGCAAGCTGGAAAAGAAAATGTAGCCGTTCCTACGACCGTGCATTGTGATCACTTGATCCAAGCAAAACAAGGCGCTGTAAAAGACTTGAAAAGAGCCAATGATACCAGTAGTGAGGTTTTTGATTTTTTGGAATCGGTATCTAGTAAATACGGTATTGGATTTTGGAAACCGGGAGCAGGAATTATACACCAAGTCGTCTTAGAAAATTACGCTTTTCCTGGAGGAATGATGATAGGAACCGACTCACATACAGTAAATGCAGGTGGACTCGGAATGGTCGCTATAGGAGTAGGTGGAGCAGATGCTGTAGACGTTATGGCTGGAATGCCTTGGGAGCTTAAATTTCCTAAATTAATTGGTGTGAAGTTGACTGGTGCACCAAAAGGATGGACTGCTGCTAAAGATGTAATCTTGAAAGTGGCACAAATTTTAACGGTAAAAGGAGGAACAGGTTGTATCGTCGAATACTTTGGCGAAGGTGCTAAAAACCTCTCTTGTACTGGGAAAGGAACTATTTGTAATATGGGAGCAGAAATAGGAGCGACCACATCTACATTTGGTTACGATGATTCTATGGAACGTTTTTTAAGGGCGACAGATAGAAACGAAATTGCAGATGAAGCCAATAAAATAAGAGAGCACCTTACTGGAGATGCTGAGGTTTATGACAACCCAGAAGAGTATTTTGACCAAGTTATTGAAATTGACTTAAATACCTTAATGCCACATTTAAATGGTCCTTTTACTCCAGATTTAGCCACTCCCGTTGGAGAGCTAGGAGCAAAAGCTAAAGAAAATGGATGGCCAATAAAAGTGGATTGGGGATTAATAGGGTCTTGTACTAACTCTTCTTACGAAGATTTAACTAGAGCGGCCTCTATTGCTAAGCAGGCAGTGGATAAAAAATTAATACCGAAATCTGATTTTGGTATTAACCCAGGTTCAGAGCAAATTCGATTTACTGCAGAACGTGATGGGCTTCTTAAAGTTTTTGAAGATTTAGGAGCGACTATATTTACTAATGCCTGTGGACCTTGTATAGGCCAATGGGATAGAAGTGACAGAAAAGGCGATGAGAAGAATACAATTGTTCATTCTTTTAATAGAAACTTTTCGAAACGAGCTGATGGTAATCCAAATACACATGCTTTTGTAGGTTCTCCAGAAATGGTAGCAGCCATAGCAATTTCTGGTCGTTTGGATTTTGATCCAATGAACGACACTCTTATCAATGAAGATGGTGAAGAAGTGAAATTGGACCCGCCTCAAGGAATAGAATTACCCGAACTAGGTTTTGCTGTTCTAAATAATGGATATTTGAAGCCCAAAGAGGATGGAAGCTCTATTAATGTAAGTGTGGATCCCAGCTCTAATAGAATTCAATTGTTAGATCCGTTTGATCCTTGGGATGGTAAAAATCTTACAGGAGCTAAATTGCTAATAAAAGCTCATGGTAAGTGTACAACAGACCATATTTCTATGGCTGGTCCTTGGTTGAAGTATAGAGGGCACCTAGATAATATCTCAGAAAATTGTTTGATTGGTGCAGTGAATGCTTTTAATATGAAGACTAACTTTGTAAAAAGTCAGTTGGATGGAAAACATGATGCTGTTCCCAAAACACAAAGAGCTTATAAAGCTGAAGGCATACCAACGGTAGTTGTGGGAGACCATAACTATGGTGAAGGGTCTTCACGTGAACACGCTGCTATGGAGCCAAGACATCTTGGTGTAAGAGTCGTTTTGGTGAAATCTTTTGCAAGAATTCATGAGACGAATTTGAAAAAGCAAGGAATGCTAGGAATTACTTTTGAGAACGAAAGTGACTACGACTTGATTCAAGAAGATGATACGTTTAACTTTGTAGATCTTAAGGACTTTGCAGAAGGAAAACCTTTAATTATTGAAGTTGTTCATGCCGATGGGTCGAAAGACACTTTCAAAGCAAATCACACTTACAATGACACTCAAATTGGATGGTTTAAAGAGGGCTCTGCGCTTAATATGATTAAGAAGCATAATAAGGCTTAAAACTTATTTCACAATGTTATGTTTAAAGAAGCCATCTCCGAGAGATGGCTTCTTAGTTTTGAAGCTTGTAAGTACAAGTTAAATACTGATTATGAAATTTTTTAAAAAACATTGGAGTAGTCTTCTTTTTGTAGTCGTAGTTATATTATTGATCCTTCCACCCACAAGACTTCCAATTCAGATTTTTAGAGGTAGCTATTTAGTTTCATAGTTTTTTGTATCTTGTATGTGAATAAAATAAGAGTTGTATGATTAATTTTGAAGGGCAAAATGCCCAAGAGTTTTATGTTCGGTTCAATTCTGTGCTT